>PPYE01275140.1_pt1 | contig 144731 bp, 139 predicted proteins | sample 1559881 | NCBI WGS metagenome assembly PPYE01 (sample SAMN08240022, study PRJNA423297) | Human gut metagenome, whole genome shotgun sequencing project.
GCGTCGTCACCGGCGCGGTTGATCTTGTAGCCGGAGGACAGCTTCTCCAGGTTCTTGGACAGGGCGGAGGTGTTGTTGGCGTAGTTGCGGTAGGCGTTCATCGCCATGATGTTATGCTGGATCCTCATTTCGATCGTTTCCTTTCTTTCTGAAATGATATTGGGTTTGCTGGTCCAACGCACCGATCCCTCATGTGCGTTTAGTGGTTTGGCAGACCAACACAGACGCCGTGGCCTTTGGCGGGCTGTGTCCCTGCACTTCGATTTATTTCAACCGGTTCGCGAGACCGGGTGAAACCAAACTAAGGTGGTTCTTTATACGTCCTGGGCTGTTTTGCTGCGGAACAGGGCCTGTATTTGGCCGGACAGCTCCTCCTCCCATACAGTTGGAAGCAGGTGCTCCAACTGTGCCCGCAGCGCCTGGGCTTCCTCCCGGCTGTCCCCGGCCTCCATCCGCTCCAGGAGCTGTTCCATTGTGCGGACGGCCCGCTCCCGCTCCGCACTCCAGTGGTAGACGGCATCCCGGCCTTTCCTGGCGCGGCTGCGGGGAAGAGATGCCAGGCACTCCGGCCGGGGAGCCCCCGACCGCTCCAGTACCTTTCCCCGCACAATGGGGATGCTGCGGTCGGCCTCTACCCGAAGGAAGGCGCGGCTGCCGGAGAGCTGAGCGAGCTGTACCACAATGTCGCCATGGATGGTGAGATACTCACCGGGGCGCAGAGAGAGCTGAAGCATGGGGGATCTCCTTCCTGTGGCCAGCGGCGCGCATCCATGCGCCGCGTGCAGAAACATCGTCATAATATTGTGGACGCCTGCTTACAGGCTTCAGCCGCACGGATGCGGCCTCTCGTTTCCCACTCGGCGGTCCGGAGAATGTGGATGGAAGGGCGGAGGCTCCCCACCGGCGTTCCATCCACGCTCTCCAGCCGGAATCATGGGCGTTCACCGGTGTCCCGGCCGGCATATTGTCAAGGCGGAGCACAGGACGCCTGGAAAGGGTCAGGCGCTCCTGTCCTGCCCCTGTAAATCAAAAAACTGTTCCAGCCCACGGGCTTTGATATTTTTTGCCGCGTTGACCTCACGGTCATGAACCGCGCCGCACTCTGGACAGACCCAACCACTTCGCCTGTAATCCCGCGCATGGAGCGCGTCCCGCGTCAACCCACAGGCCGAACAGCTCCGGGTGGTAGGGAGATACCGGTCTACCTGAATAAATGCTTTTCCCTGGCGGGCCAGCTTGTAGCACAGCATCTCCCGGAACATCCCGAACCCCGCCTCCTTTACGGCGCTCCCGGCCTGAATCAGCGTGTCCGTCATCGCACCCAGATCGTCGCCCCTCACACATACGGCATCCCAGGCGTTGGCTATCCGCCGGGATTCCTTGTGGAGGAAGTCTCTGCGCTGATTGGCGATGTGCTCATGGAGCAGGCGGTATTTCAGTACGGCTTCCTCATAATTTTTCGAGCCAGGCTGCATTCGGTTCAGCCGCCGCTGAAGATGCACCAGCTTTTCCTGGGACTGTTTCAGCCAGCGGGGTGGATCGGCCCTGTTGCCCTGGTCGTCCACATAAAAGTGGCGCAGGGAATATTTCAGCCCTAGGGTGCGCTCCGGAGCGGGAAGGACCGGCTCCGGCGGCTGTACCAGGCTTTCATACAGGACATAAGCGTAATAGCGGCCCGTCCGGGCCTTTTCCACTGTGACGCGCTTGAGTTTCCACCCGTTTTGCGGGCGGCGTGGAAAGACAGCCCGAATCATTCCGGCCTTGGTCATGCGGATGCCGTCCCGCGTGGTATAAATGGTCGGGCCGGAAGTAAACACATGATTGCAGGCGGTGAAGGAGTCCCGATCATCTTTTTTTCGCTTAAAATTGGGATGCCCAAAAGCCTCCGGGTTTTGAAAAAATAAACGGAACGCCCGGGACAACTGGTTGTGCTCCTGAATGAGTGCCTGATTATCCACTTCTTTTAGAAAAGGGGCTCCCTTTTTGTATTTTGCCGGGGTAGGGATGAAGTGGACGCCAGTCTCCAAATAAAACCGCTGCTGGTCAGCCAGCATCTGGTTCCAGAGATAGCGGCAGCAGCCAAAGGTCTTTTCAAAAAGTTCTGCTTGCTCTGAGGTTGGATACAGGCGCAGCTTGAGGACATTATATTGTTTTTCTCTGGATGACATCGTGGCCGCCCGCCTCCAAATCCATGCTTTGCTTTTGGCTGCTTACAGAAATGTGTACCTTTCTGTGAAGCTGCCTGCTGTCTCTATACATTATCCTTATCGTCCAAATCCTCGTCATGTTAAGAGTTTTTTGAAAAAGATTTTGAAAATTGGGGGCTTACAGAAAGGTACACCTTTTTGTGAAGCTGCCTGCTGTTCAACGTTTCGTGTTTTCGTACCGTTCCGCCCGGTAACGGAAGGTAGCCAACGGCATTCCGCACTCCTTCGCGGCGGCGGTCCCTGTGAGTGCCCCGCTTTTCCATTGCAGATAGGTGCTCAGGTAGTTATCGGGCAGCGGCTTTGGCGGCCGGCCGAACCGTACCCCTCTGGCCTTGGCGGCCGCAATTCCCTCCGCCTGACGCTGACGGATATTGGCACGTTCATTTTCGGCGACAAAGGAGAGTACTTGCAGCACAATATCGCTCAAAAACGTGCCCATCAGATCCTTCCCCTGTCGGGTATCCAGCAGAGGCATGTCCAGTACCACAATGTCAACGCTTTTTTCTTTGGTCAATATTCTCCATTGCTCTAAAATCTCGCCATAATTGCGGCCCAGGCGGTCAATGCTCTTAATGTAGAGCAGATCGTCTTTTTTTAATTTCCGCAGAAGCCTCTTGTACTGCGGCCGCTCAAAATCCTTGCCGGACTGCTTATCTATAAATGTGTTCTCCTCCGGCACCTGTACTTCCCGCAGGGAAATGAGCTGCCGCTCCTCGTTCTGTTCCCTGCTGCTGACCCGGATATAGCCGTAAACCTGCCCGTTCAAGGCAGCACCTCCTTGCTGATAGAAATGATCTTGGAATAGTGCACCATAAGAAAAGGCGGAGTTGCAAGTACCTGTTCCAGCTAAAAAGCCGTGGGCGAACTCCCACGGCTTCCTATAAGATATTTGGACTTGTTTCATTGCAGGCTGACTGTGGCTATGCTTGGATTTTTATATCCTAGGGCTTGTTTGAAAAATGTCAACATGCCCAATCGACGGGCCTTTTGACCGCTGGACGGCGCAATTTTTCCTTGAACCCAAATGATAAAACCGGCGATCAGGTTTTCAGCGGAGCGCAGCGTTGGTTCGGGGAGCGGCCGAACAGGCCGGTTCTAGGGAAGAGTTCAAACAGGGTTCCGATGAAATTGAGAACATTATCAGGACGATTGATAATATTGCATTCCAAACCAATATTCGTGTATTGAATACAGCGGTGGAGGCTACCGTCAACCGGATAACCCTCTGTTTCTGTCCAGCGGGGGATTGTGTCCTTGCCGGCCTGCCATGCCAGTTGGTTCAGCTTCTCCAGTTCCTGCCGCAGTCCGCCTACGGTTTTCGGCGGAATTTCTCACTCCTCATTGCCCCTGCCCACGCAGAGAAGGCTCCCGTCCCGCATGTTGATGGGGATGAGCAGAGGTTCCCCGCCGTATCCGATATCCACCCCCCACCATTTGGCTCCGACTCGCGAACGCCTCCTGGCACTCCCGGACCGGCACAGTCCCCATCAGGAAAAAGATCAGACGCCGTCCGCCTCTGCTGTATCGGTCCGCATGGGGGTTCCAGTGGGATCACAAATCCAGTTCCGATAACGTTTCCGTGGCCCGGTCATCCCCCTGTATAGCCAGGCCGCACATCAGGTTTGATGCTTCGCTGGAATCTATGTGAACAGCAGAGGATAGATCAGGCCGTCCCGCTGCCGGAAGTCGGTGAGTTCCAGGGCCTCCACATCACCCAGCCGCTGGATGTTCTGAATAAGGCTTTTCTGTTTCTCTGAGATTTGTTCCGGTGTCCAGGACAATCAGTCCTTCGCTCCTGCTCAGACCTGCATTTCCAGCACAGGCCCTTATAACCCAGGGGCGTGCCGCAAATGGGGCAAGTGTATTTCAAGCTCATGCGCCTTGGCACCTTTCAAACGATAGAAAAACGCCCTGCGATACGCTGTCCGTTGGACAGGCTGACGCAGGGCGTATAAAGGCCGCAAAGAAAGAGCCGCATCGATTGCCGGATGTAGTTTCCTTCACAGGCGGAATCGATTTTTATCTATAAACGAAACTGTCTTCGACGGATTTGTTTACATTTTCCTCCAATATCTTCGGCATCCCACCTGATGCAACACATAACATACAGCGCACGCTGTCAGCATACGATACTGGTATGTTTGGTGGATTCTGTTTGAAACAATATGGTAGGACCGTTAATTTTGCCGGGGAATGTGCCTTACTTCTTTTCCACCGGGACCCAGACCTCGCAGTAGTAGTCCTGGTCCTGGGTGCCGTCCTCAAACCTGCTGGCGTCGCTATACAGCTCCACATTGATGCCTGCGGCGATCTTGTAGTCGGGGTTCGTGGGCAGCCATTGGGAGAAGATCTGCTGGTTCAGTCCCTGGAGGGCTTGGGGCATCCGTCCAGTACAGGGGAACACCGCCCAGGTATGGGCCGGGATGGTGCGGGTGGTGAAGCCATCGGGGATCTCCTTGGCCGGATCGTAGTTGTCGGCGATAAGATATTCAAACTCGTTGCCGCCCATGCTCTCGTCCAGGTTGATACCGTACATGCCGCAAACCACCTTGCCGCCGCCTGTGCCGAAATGCTCTGCCCAGAACTGGGGAACCTGAGCAGCGGCGTCCTCATACTTGAACGTCTTTGCCCGGCAGAGCACCGTGAACGCCTCTTTTTTCATAATCTTGCAATCCATGTTTTGACCACCTTCCAATGTCACTTTAATCCGAAGCGGAGCAAAGGAACGGACCGCGCCTCCGCTTTTTCGCAGTGCGGCAGGTGTGAGGCCGTGGAATCGGACAAAAGCCTTGGTAAAGCTGTCCGGCGAATCGTAGCCGAACTCCAGCGCGATATCGATGATCTTCCGGTCTGTCGTGAGAACCTCCAGCCCGGCGGCGGAGAGCCGGCGCTGACGGATGTAGTCGCCCACCGTCATACCGCACAGCATGGCAAAACCCTTCTGAAAGTAAAAAGGGGATAGGGCCGCCTGCTGCGCGATCTCCCGGATGGTCAGCTCCTCCCGGAGATGTTCTTCGATATACTGGATCGCCTGATGAATACTTGCTACCCAATCCATTGGTCACACCGTCCTTCTGGATTCAGCATAGCAGAATGTAAGTGACTCTGCCCGACTTTCCGTGCCTATATTTGTCCGGTGGTAGTTATCTCCATGTTCAGTGGTGCACTCTCCCAATTCATACCTTATGTTTTTTTCGCGTCAGGAAAACGCCGACCATTGCCGCGATCAGAGCAAAGGGCGCCAGACGGACAAAGCCCCATTCAAAGGCGTGGATGGCCACCCCCATAACGGCGGTTTCCGGGGCGCTGTAATCCCAGCCCAGATAAGGACTGTTTACCGCGGCCAGAACCGCGGCGACGGCCAGGATGCCCCCGCACACCGCGATGAGCAGCCAGTGGAGGGCCGCCCGCCGCACGGCCTTTCTCCGGGCAAACTGCAAATTGATGATCTCCAGCTTTTCCGAAAGGGCTTTTACCTCGTCCGCCTCCGACTCCGCCACTGTCTCGCCCAGCAGCGTGCTCACAGGCGTCTCCAGGGCCTCCGACAGGGCGATCAGCAGATCGGAGTCCGGGACGGACAGGCCTTGCTCCCATTTTGAGATGGTCTGCCGCACCACGTTTACCTTGACCGCCAGCTCCTGCTGGGAAAGACCCTTGGATTTCCGAAGGGCTTTGATAGTTTCGTTCAACATATGGGCTCACTCCTTTCACCCCCCATTGTAGGGAAAGCGGCCCGTTGCCGCAAGCAACGCAGAGTAACACGGTCCTATTTTTGCAGTTCCCGCCGCAAATCGTCCAGATACCGTTTCTGCTGCCGCTTCAGGTATCCGGGGACAAGGGGGCGCATCCACCAGTGTTTGGCGTTAACGGTTTCGATGCAGGTTAGCCGGGTGCCGCCCTCCGCCGTCTCAAAGATCCCCACCCAGGTCCCGGACATGCTGCCGTTTTCCATGGTGAATGCCCAGCGGCAAAGCGGCTCGCAGGCCGTAACGGTAAAATTCGTGGCATAGCCGCTTTTGGTGTGTTCCACAAAATGGGTTTCATTCAAAATTTCCACCCGGGCCAGGTCGCCGCGCCAAGCGGTATTCATTAGGTCGGTCACGGTCTGCCACACTCGCTCCACCGGGCAGGGGAAGTGGACGGTCACCCTGGAAGCCGCCATGGGATCACCCCTTTTTCGGTTTCTTGTTTAACTTCAGACTGACGCCCCGGCGGTCCGCCGCCTGCTGGACCAGCTCCACAGCGGCGAGGGCCCGCTCCTTGACAGATTGCCCAGCCAGCTCCGTCCGGCTGTTCAGATCAGCCATCACGGACTGCAAATCCTCCAGGGGCAGGAGATAGACCGCCGTGTTGAAAAGAGTTTTGCGGCGGCCATCGTTGAAACGGGCCAAAAGTGCATCCAGGATCGCCCGTTTTTCCCCCAACTGGGCCAGATAGGCCTCCAGTCCCAGTTCCCGGACCTTGGCGATGTCCTGCTGTCGGCTCCGGTGAGGGACAAAGGAATCCCAATCGTCGATGCCATCGTAGCGGGGGCAGGGATACTCCCGGCACTCCCAACAAAACTGGATGCCCCCGTGCTCCAGGGAGCACTTAGCCATAGTGCAGCTCTGGTTGCCTGCTCCGCCTCCGCAGCCGGGACAATAGCCGCCCAGATGCATACTGCACAAATCGCAGTTGAGACCGCACAGGGAGAAACGGGTTTCCATGCGGGTAAAGCCTTTCATTCTGTTCGCCCCTCCCTTAAAACCACATGGCCTGCTTCTCAGGCTCGCCATGGCCCCGTGCTGCCAGAAAGCTCATAGCGGGCGCGTTGACGATGCCCGGCGTCTTGGGCGGGAGATAGAATTCCTTGTGCTCTTTCTTGTTGTCAAAGACCATGGTCATTTCCTCCGCTTTCTCTGAGGCCCGCTTCTCAGTGCCTCACAGGTGATACGCACCAGCTCCGTCATCTGTTCCCGGTTCTCCACATCCTCCACCAGAAAGGAATCCCTGGCCCCCTCATAGGGCGGGGCCTTGGGCAGGTCGGGAAACGCCGCTTCGCCCTGCGGGGTGACCTTGACGAAAAGCTGGTCGTCACAGACGACGGCGAAGAATACATCGTCGCAATAAAGGCCATATTCGCCGAACATCTTCCGGCTGCGGATGGCTCCGGCCTCCCGCAACTGCTCGGCCATATAGTTCACAAAATCCGGATGGGACGCCATGTCAATTCCTCCTGTAACGATCGGCCAATGTTTCAGTCAAATCCCCAAGCTGCTCTCCGGCTCTTCCCGCTCCGGCAGCTCCGCCTTTCCTGATTTTTCTGTATTATACCACAGGAACACCACAACTGTCTGTCATGTTTTTTTACCTTGCACTTTTTTTGCCCATTGGGTACAATAGGGGCAGCGGGGGGATGATTGTGGGAAAGATCGTGTTATATCTTGCCATGAGTGTGGACGGATATATTGCGGACGAGCAGGGCGGCGTGAGTTGGCTGGAGGGAGACGGCAGCAAACCGGATACCTCCGGCAGTTATCCGGCGTTTTATGAGACGGTAGAAGCCATCGTCATGGGTTGGACTACGTACCATCAGATCGTCACGGCGCTCTCTCCGGACATCTGGCCCTACGAGGGCCGCCCCTGTTATGTGGTGACCCACCGGCAGAGAGAAAATCGGGAGAATGTCTGCTTCTGGAATGGGGAACTGACCGCCCTGGCCGATCAGCTAAAAACGGAGTCGAAGGGAAACGTCTGGATCTGCGGCGGTGCGTCCGTGGCCAGGCAGCTATTGAAAGAGAACCGCATTGATAAATTGTGGCTGTCAGTGATTCCTACAGTGCTGGGCAAAGGCGTGCGGCTGTTTCCGGGGCTTCATCGGGAACTGCCGCTGAAGCTCGTGGCAACAGAACATTACAACGGAATCGTGGATCTGGTCTACGAAAAGCGGTGACAAGCGTGGAAATCAGAAGGGTTGAAACCAATAAGAAGCAATATCTTGCGCTGCTATTGCTGGCGGATGAGCAGGAGGACATGATCGACCGTTACCTGGAGCGTGGGAGCATGTATGTGCTGGAAGATGACGGAGTTAAGGCGGAGTGTGTCGTAACCGACGAGGGCGGAGGCGTTCTGGAGTTGAAAAACATCGCCGTGGAGCCGGACTTTCAGGGCAAAGGCTATGGGAAAGCCCTGGTGGACTTCCTCATTCGAACCTACGCGGGACAGTATATGCTGCTACAGGTGGGTACTGGGGACAGCCCCTCCACCATCCCGTTTTACGAGAGCTGCGGCTTTTGCAGGCATCATCTGGTCAAGAACTTTTTCACTGACCACTACGACCACCCCATCTATGAGTGCGGAGCCAAGCTGGTAGATATGGTGTATCTGCAAAGAGAACTATGAAAAGCGGAGTGCCTGCTGGGCACTCCGCTTTCTGGCTAATAGGGGTTGCCTTGATATCCGATGTGCAAGAGAGGCTCCGATGGACGGTACCATCTGTCTCTGCGGCTCCTCCGCAGAAATGGTGGCCGGAAGACCGCTCACGTGGGCCCAGAGTTGCCGAACTGGGTGTGGCTGCCGCCCTCAATCTCCACAGTGTTTTCCGCGTAGCCGATGTGATCCTCCACACTCTGGTTGAGGGAACTGTGCTCTGACCTGTCAATGACCGTCCATCAGAAGGACATTGACAGGCGGAAGCACACCTGGTATAGTATTTATTGCAGTAAAGCGAGGTGGGCACGATGTTGTTCGGAAAATTCTGCATTGATTTTGGCTCCACACAAGTTTATACCACAAAACATTGTGCGGAGCCTTACTGGAATTTCAACCTGTAAAACCGGGAGGACAGGGCAGGAATTCACTGCCTTGGGTTTGTTGTACCCCTTTTTGCAGGCTGACTGGAAAAGATAGACCATTTCAGGCCGCGGACGATGTTTTGTCCGCGGCCTTTTGTGATACCCATTTTAGGGGGATGGAGCAGAGGGCGCACAGTATTGTGCTGTCCTCTGTTTTTTGAAAGGAAGATATTATATGCCCCAAGGACAAGATTTATTGACCGGGAGCGTGCCGAAAAAACTGATTCGGTTCGCCTTTCCGCTGTTTCTGGCAAACCTGCTGCAGGCCCTCTACAATGTGGTGGATATGCTGGTGGTAGGCAAAATCGTGGGAAAGACTGGATTGGCCGCCATCAGCAACGCCTCCATGCTGTGCTTTATCATCAATTCCCTTTGCATTGGCCTGACTATGGGAGGGAGCGTTCTGGTGGCCCAGTGCAAGGGCGCAAACGACCAAACGGGTCAGCGGGACACGATCGGAATGCTGTTCTTTCTATCGCTGGTGGGTTCCGCTGTTGTTACCATCCTCGGCCTCGCCATTTATGAGGCCCTCTTTCAGGCGTTAAATGTACCGGCGAATGCTTATCAGGATGCCTGCGGCTACATGAAGATCATTTGCTGTGGAACGGTGTTCGTTTTTGGCTATAATGCGGTCTGTTCTATCCTGAAGGGGTTGGGCGATTCCCAAACGCCTCTCTTTTTCGTAGGTGTCGCCACGGTCCTCAATGTGGTGCTGGATGTGCTTCTGGTTGGGCCGCTTTCCATGGGCACGGCAGGCGCAGCCTGGGCCACTATCACGGCTCAGGGTGTTTCCTTTATGGGTTCCCTGGTATATCTACGGCGGTATCAGCCGGGCTTTTCTCTTAGAAAAATCGAGTTTCATCGGGAAAAGCTGCTGGCCATCTTGAAGGTTGGCCTGCCCACCGCCATACAGATGGTTGTGGTGAACACGGCCTATCTGCTGGTGACAGGGATGCTCAACCAGTTTGGAACTCCGGTGGCCGCTGCGTCCGGTGTGGGACTGAAGATCAACACCTTTGCCGGGATGCACTGCTGGGCCATCGGTCAGGCAATAACCGCCATGGTGGGCCAGTGTTTGGGGGCTGGCCAAATTGAGCGGGCCCGCAAGGTGGTGTGGTCCGGCCTGTTGCTGAACCTTGCGGTCACTGCGGCGGTAGTGGTGGTGGTCCAGCTTCTGGCCGAACCTCTCATCTGCATGTTTGACGGCACCAGCCCGGAGGTGATCCGCTGCGGGGTGCAGTACCTGCGTACCTGCTGTAGTATAAACAGCCTGATCTACGCCGCGATGTACACACTGGATTCCTTTGCCATCGGCGTGGGAGCAGCCCACGTGGCCATGGTCAATGCCCTGTTGGACGCCGTCGTTGTGCGCCTGCCAGTGGGATGGCTGCTGGCGTTTCCCCTCTCTCTGGGCTTTTCCGGGATCTATCTGGGCCAGGCCCTTTCGCCCATCCTGCCTGCTCTTGTGGGGCTGGTCTACTTTAAAAGCAGGGTTTGGGAAGGGAGGACGCCGGTGCATAAGCCGCCAGCACAGGGCAGCCGAAACGAGTAAAAGGAGAAAAAGAATATGAATGAATCAAACATCTATCCCCGGACGGGAGACCGTCAGACAGTTTATCTCAAGCATGCCGTGAAAGCTCCCAGTATTATTGTCGGGGACTATACCATATACAACGACTTTGTTTATAACCCTGTTGACTTTGAAAAAAACAATGTGCTGTATCACTATCCCGTCAACCAAGACCGGCTGGTGATCGGCAAGTTCTGTTCCATCGCCTGCGGGGCCAGGTTCCTGTTCAACAGCGCCAACCACACGCTGCAATCCCTCGCCACATATCCCTTCCCAATCTTTTTTGAGAGGTGGGGATTGGAGCGGCAACAGGTGGCCAAAGCCTGGGACAACAAGGGGGATATTGTGATTGGAAACGATGTGTGGATTGGCTACGAGGCGGTCATCCTAGCGGGTGTGACCGTTGGAGACGGGGCTGTCATCGGCGCCAGGGCCGTTGTGACAAAAGATGTACCACCCTATACCATCGTAGGTGGTGTCCCTGCAAAGCCAATCCGAAAGCGGTTTTCTGAGGATCTCATCGCGGCTTTGCTGGAACTACGGTGGTGGGATTGGCCGGAGGAACGGCTCAAGGCCAATTTAGATGCGATCCAGTCGGGACGGCTCGATCAAATCACATGACCTGTTTTACGGTCAAAGCTGAGCGGTTTATTTTTATTTGGGGTGTTGTGATGTTTTTGTAAAATATCACTTTTTGACAACCTTGCTTTTGCTGTTTCCGTTTACTTCCAATCTGCCTGTGGCCTTACATTTGGTCAGAGAGCCCTTCTTGACCAGGTGCAGCAAAACGGCTGCCGCCTGTTCGGAAGGGCTCTTTTCATATTCGGTTTTTGGGTATTGTACCCTCAGAATGTCTGAGAAGCAAGTTTTTCACATCAGGCATATCAGATTTTATTATGTAATAGACAAAGAATACACCGACTGAACGAAAAATCCACCTAAGGGGACGACAAACATTTCCTCTGACTGCGCAGGAAGTCGTTTTATCAGTTCAGCGTTTTCCGGAAGCATACTCGCCCATATGGATGTCTACCACTCCCCTGGGCGGCTGGATCAGAGCATCCTCATATCGGCATTTCCATTGAAGCTCCCGGCTCATCTGGCCGTCCGCTATGCCATCTATCGTTTCCCCATCCTTGATGGGGTTGTCATTCGCCAGAATATACGACGCCGCATTGTAGGCGTGGTTCACCACCCAGTTGGGATCCATTCCGTGGAAATGGTACTGTAGGTCCGGCAGGAACAGGGTACTCATACCCACCGTGTCGATGAGCATATCCTCGGTTCCCTGAATGTTAAAGAAACGGACATTGACCCCGAAGCGGATGAAGCGGTCCGCCCCCTCGATCTGGTGAGAACACACATCCTCAGCCAGAAGCAGCTTGCCGCAGTTCTGAAAGTAGAACGCCTCACAGGTGGGATACAGCTCCGCCAGGGCCTCCAAAAAGTCAGCATCCAGGTTGGCCCGCTCCAGAACTGGAAGCGCCGCTGCCAGCATATCCGTGGCCACGACCTGATACCGGCACTCCCGGAAGATCCGTTCCCGGTCCTCCTGACAGTCCCACATCTGACTCATGAGGAACGCGTCGAAGCCTTTGCCCTTAAATTTGCTGCATCCCATCACCATGAGCTGTACCGGAGCCTTGACATCCTTGAATTCCGCCATATGCTCCAGGGCGGCAAAGCCTGCTGTCTTTTTATCGTGACAGAAACACTCCGCCGTCCCGATGTGCTTTTCCATCACGGCGGTCATTTCTGCTTTTCCAGGCATAGACACCGGCTCTTTGAACAGCATCTGAATGAGATAGGGCCCGCCGGGACGGGAGCCTTTTTCATCATTCAAATTTTGCTGGAATACTTCATTGCTCATTTCGTTTCCTCCTTTTTGTTAGGGAATAACTTGAATCGAAACTCCAGTTCCTGCTGGACGATTTCTTGGGGCAGTTTCCGGGGATTGGCTCAGATACCAGTCCCGGTAGGCCCGCTTTTCCATGTCCTGCTCCTAAAGGTAGAGTTGATAGCCGGCCTTATCCTCATCATCCCATGTGTCATACTGTTTTTTGCCTGGATATGGCTTCCCGCAACTGCATCCAATTCCTCCACCGTGCGGCTCGCGGCCCAGGCGTGGTCCACATAGCCGCATGGGAGAAAAGGATGCGATTATTGGATGTGCCCGCGGAGAGCCGGGCAGAGGTAGTCCTGCTCCAGTTTGTTCCGGATTCCGCTCCAAGTGGATACACTTGCCATGTTACCACCTCTCAATCACAATAGATCCCCACAACCAGGATATAGTCATCATCTCCATGGGCATAGTACCATATGGTTTCGTCATCAGGATAGAGCAGAAGCTGGTCGTCACCTGTGTCTTTCCAGAACTCGCCCGATACGCAATACCGCTCTCCATGGAGGGTCAGATCAAACATTCCGAAAAGATCAATGATCACGCCTGTGGATACATAGATGCCTGCGGTCAGCAGGAAAAACTTCCGAACCTGGGACGGAAGCGTAAAGCCCAGCACTTTTTCTCGATTTCCAATCTGCTCCTCTGAATGGTCAGTGTTTGAGTTTTCATCGCCTGCCGGGGCGCCTCCCATCAATCCCACCAGAGATACCAGACAGTGGACTGCCGCAGAACATCCGCCAGATTGCCCACTGTGGGTTCATCCTGCTCCTGATCCACAATGTCCGGGCAGAAGCCGTACTGCTCTGTGGCTACCTCCATGGCCTTCTCCTGGGAAACAGGGGCCGGGAGGTCAAACTCCAACTCGTCGTGGCTCATGGCGGCAGGGATGGCGCCATACTGCTCGAACCAGTATCTCGCCACTGCCATCAGGTCCGGGGTGTCGGGGCACTCATTCCAGTTGCCGAAGGGCAGGTAGGCGAAGATCTCCCAGGGGTTCTTTACCGGGATCTTGGCCAAAATGAGGGGATAGGTCATGTGGCTATCCGAATCCCAATAGCAGGAGAATCGGTCATTGTCATAGCCGCCCTCCATCTCTCCAAGAACTTCCTCCTCCCAGTCCATGTCATCGTCCTCGGCTTCTTCCTTGCGCTGGCCGGTCAATGCCTCCAGGACTGCCTTGCCGTCCTTGATGGGGGCGGAGAGCATCTTCTTCCGGTACTCCGTCACGGTTTTGAGGTCAAATTCATAGCAGTCCGCGTCGTGCTCCGGGTCGGCGTTCATCACCAGGCACTCCAGCAGCGTCTCGTCGTCCGCTCTGATCAGCACCGGCACGAAGCCCTCATGGGCGGCGTCCCGCCTGGCGTAGCTGTATGCCGACATGATGGGATCGTCATCTGCCATGGAAGGGAAATAGGTGCATTCACAGTCCAGATACTCCATGATGGCCTGAGCCACCTCGGAGGGCTCCAGCGTATCCTCGTCAAAGTCCTGACCCTGCCAGTTGGCAAAGCGTTCTTCGATCACCTCTGCCATAGCCTGGTAGTAGTCCTCGTCAAAGGGGATGAACAGGTACGCCTCGTCCTGGATCTCCTCGGAGTAATTGCGCTCCGGCCCGATGACGCTGACGGCGTAGCTGTCGATGTCGCTGGGATAGTAAGGGCTGTCGCTCTCTCCGTAGTAGTACCCGGCAAAGGCCGCGCCCTTCTCGTTGAATAGAGCGCCAAAGAGCTGTCCCTTCAGTACATCGCGGATGAAAGAACGCAAGTCCGCTTGCTTGATATCTGCCAGAAACGCCTGATACTGCTCGCTGTACCGCTCGATAAATTCCACACTCATCAGGTCATGCTCCATGCACCAGCGCAGGTAGATGGCCATGTGATTATAGGCGTTGATCTCGTCCACCGGCAGATGCTTCTCCCGGATGGTCTCCAGATGCCAGGCAGCATCGTCCATATTGCCTATGAGGTTCCCGTGCGAAAGGGTGCCGCTGGTAGCGGCATTCTGACGGTCAGGCTCCGCCACAAAGCTGATGCCGTTCATTTTATCCAGCAGGGCGTCCGCGTCGTGGGCCAGTTTGTACTCCAGCTCGTCCCGGTAGAGGGGGAGCACCTGGTAGAAGTTGACCTCCTCGCCGCCCGGCAGGGTGCAGACCTCGCTGCCGTCCTCCGTCCCCTGGGGGGGCGTGAGAATGGCGGCGCACAGCTTCGTGTTCTCTGCAAAGTCCTCCTCATTGTCCATGGTATGGCCGAAACCCAGCCAAGTATCGCTGGCAATGGGCAGTCGGGCCAGGGTTTTCAACAGGCGGATGGGCCAGTACCACCGCTCATTCTTCAGATCCTCATGCTTCAGCTTCCAGTTCCCCGGCAGCGCGATGGCCAGCTCCGCCCGCTCCAGCTTGTATTCCGCCAGCGCCCCCGGCACATTCATCCGGTGGGCGCCCATGCCCATGGTGACCAGGGTGTAGTAGTCCCGCTCCTGGGAGGGCGGCACCACGCAGATGTCCACATGGATGTCCGGGGAAGACAGCTCATGGAACACATGCTCAAACTTGCCGAAATACTGCTGGATGTGCCCCTCGACGGCCTCCATTTCCTCCTCCGTATAGACCTCGGGAACACTGGATTCCTCATCCTGGGGGGCTTCACCGTCCGGGCCGTCCTCACGGTCATCATCCGGACCGCCAGCCGATGACTCCCAGGAGATCTTTAGGGTCATCTGATCTTCCGGCAGGCCGACGCCGGGGCTGCGGGTGATGGCGTGCTTATCATCCTCCGCAAAACCGATGGTTTCCCCAGCGTGGAGTTCCATATCATTCTCCAGCACATAGGAGGCAAGGCTGGCTAAAAAGTCCCGCAGGTCGCCTGGCTCGGCATCGGTGCCCAGCACCTCCATCTCGTCCTTGCCGAACACATCCATGCCGTAGGTATAGCCGTTCATGCCGTTCTCATCCCGCCAAAGACCAAACCAAATCCAGTTGAAGATGGGCAGCTCGTCCTCCCGCATCATGTCTGCAAAGCCCTCGTAGAAGCGCGGTTCAAACACTACGCCGCTGGTGTAGATGCCGGTGGCGTATTTCTGGCGGCAGCAGGCAGCCACCAATTTGGTATAGAGTTTGCCCTTCTCCAGAACATCTTCCTCTTTGCCAAGCACCGCCACCATGATGTGGGCGCGGTGCTCCCTGGCAGCTTTTACGGCATCCTCCCACATATAGTTGTTTTCCGCGTTGGCCTCGGCTTCGCCGCCGGGAATGGGACAGGCCGCCAGACTGACGGCAGCGACCATGCCGCCCACCTCGAATACCAGAGCGTCGTCGCTCTTGTCCTCGCTTGCGTCGTATTCCTCCACGGGGATGTCCCATTTTTCCTTCATGTCCCGGATGAACTGCGCCTTGTCCCATTCTCCCCTGGACAGCAGGACAAAGCCGGTGAAGACGCCCGTGTGGTCTGTCTCGCCGTCTGTTTCCGCCTCGCCCCGCTTTGCGATCTCCTCCTGGCACTCCCGGATCACCGCCGGGGCGTTCTCATCCTCAGGGTCCAGCTCCGCCCACCGCTGGGCGTAGGGAATGGCTTTCTCCTCCTGCTCAAAGAGATACTGATAGGCATAGGCCATCCGCATGTTCCACTCCGCCTTGTCCTGGCCCTCCTCCCGAACGGACTCCAAGACATCGATGGCGCGGAGCAGGGCCTTGTCTCCCTTGTAACGGGGCGTGCCCTCGTCATGGTCCCCAATGATGGCGTAGTTTTCCAGCGCTCGGGCCAGGGCGTAGGTCGTGCGGTAGTTCCGCCAGTCCTCCGGGATGGCGTTCAGCGCCTGGATACAGCGGGTGTACTCGTCCTCGTCGTTCCACTGCTCGATCTGTGCGAAAAACTCCTCCGCATTCTCCGGGGTGTAAGGGATATAGTCCATGCCCGTCAGCGTCTCGTCCAACTCGGCGGCCTGCCCCTCGTCAGCCGGCTCCTCCTCAGGTGGCGCTTTCAGGTTCACCGTGCCCGCTTCACGGCGGAATGTGTGGAAGCTGGCCCAGGGAATGCCGCTGTCCTCAAAGAACGCCTTGGCCATCCTGAGTGCGGTGCGAATGTCCCAGGCGATAAAGTCCACATAGCCGCAGAAGAGACCGGTGGCCCCGCCTGTGAGGGTGAGCACTTCCGGGCCTTCCCCGGAGGTGAACACCTCCTCCAGCTTGTCCCGGAAGTCGAAGAGCTTCTGGCTTCCTTCTTCCTCCCGCAGGGTATCCAGGGGATAGCAGAAGAAGCCCGCCACCGCGCCGTCGGCATGGAGAGCGTCCATGAAGTCGTTGTCTTCGTTCAGATAGCCGTTGATCAGAGGCACACAGTTGGTGGAACCGGCGATCACATCCAGCCGCCAATCGGCGTCCGGTTCTTTATTGGGCTCCATTTTGTAGGCGAGGCAGCTGTCTAAGTACGCTTCCGGGGCGGTGGAGAGGTCCACCCCCCGCTCTTTCAGCTTGTCCGGCAGTTGGGAGAGGAGAAGGGAAGGCTCCGCCCTGGGCCCCTCCAGCACATCGAAGCCGTCGATATACCACATGTGGGAGATCTCACCCAGCACCTGGTCGGTGAGGGTGGTTAGCATCCACCAGGCCCGGCCTTCCTCTTTCCGCAGCATGGGCAGCAGCTTTTCACAGTAGGCGGAGATAGTAAAACTGTTTTCACCCTGCTCCTCCAACCAGATCTGCACGTCATCCCCGGAGATATCCCAGCCGTCGTCAGTGCGCAGGCCGATATCCCGGATGGGCTGGCGGCCCACCAGGATGTTCCAGTGTTCCAGCACCTCCTTGGGGACGTGCTTCTGGAAGTAGACCAGTTCAAACAGCTTGACCCTGTCCCCCTCCGGGGTGAGGATCAGCTCGTACTTCTCTCCGTTGAAGCCCATTTCGAAGGAGATCTCGTCAAAGACCAGGTTCAAAGTATCTTCCATTTGGGCCACAATCTCCGCGCCACGGGTGTGATCCTTGTCCTCGTCCATCATCTGGCGCAGTGCCCCTTCCATTTCGGCAAAGGTTTCCCACCAGTCCTCTGTCCGCTCCCGGAAGCACTCCGAGAACTGCGGCAGGGCAATGCCTTTCTTGCACGAATCAATCAATTCTTTGGTATCCGCGTCATCCGGGCGGGCCTCCAGCGCCTTTTCAAAGTACCGAAGGGCGCGCCCCTCCTGGTCCAGATAATAATAGGAATAGCCCATGCGGAAGTTCCAGTAGTGGTCGCCCTCGAAGTATTCCTCATGGGGCTTCAGCAAAGCAATCGCCTTTTTGAGCATATCTTTGCCGCCTGGCTTATTTGGGTCTGCCAGATTGTTATAAGCCCGGGCCAGCTCACTGTCCATCTCAGGAGTGCGTTCCTCGGCGGGGATGGCCTCCAGCGCGTCAATGATCTTCTGGTATTCGTCGGTTTCATGCCACTTCTGGCACCGCTGTAAAATGTCCATATCCGGCTCCTCCTCATTTTCTGGTTTCCAATCTTTAATCGGCTGGAACACGCCATGCTCATCCCGCTCAAAGGCGCAGGGGGCGGGCGTATTCAAAAGCGGGATAATGTCGGAATCGTCGTTGCAGATCGTGTTCAGCTTGTAAAGCCCGGCGTTGTTGGGGTCGTCCATGTAATCATCGCTCTCGTCACCGGCGGTGAAGCGCCAGCCGCTGTCCCAGTCGCCATCCGCCTCCTCCCGGTAGCAGTAGCCAACCTTGCAGCCCTCCACCGTGATGCGGTTGGTGGCGATGCAGCCATCGGCCCCAGCCCAGTCGGGGAGCAGATTCTTCATGTCCTCCGCCTTCACATGGTAGCTGCGGTTGCGGCCAGCGGACTCGTACAGCTCCTTTCGCAGCGCCGCCACCTGATGGGCCATCTCCTCGATCTCCTCATCGCTCATCAGATCGTGGAGGTCATAGGACAGGGGATCTTGGGCGAAATCTGCCAGAGCCTTGTCCATAGCGTCGTGCTCCTCTGCCGTGGCTGTGACACGGATGCGGCGGGAGGGGGTGTTATACTCGTCCAGATCATGGAGGTTTACCCCGCCGCTGACACTGCACTCCAGCAGGATAGCGGCCAGATCAGTGACTACATCAATGGCGAAGTGAAAGTCGATCTCCACGCCATTGGAGTGGGTGAACTCAAGATACTCCACCGTTTGGTGGAAGTCCCAGTTCTGCTTGTCCAGCCCGATCTTGGCAAAGATTTCGCTGAGAGGGATCTCCTCTTTCTTCTGGTCCTCCAAAAACGCCACAAGGTTCAGACTGTCATCGGAACCTCCAATAAAGTTGCCCCAGTATTTGTCGATATACATCCGTCATGCCTCCTTTTATTCCGGCCACTCATCGCCGTCACAACGGCTGATGAAGTCATAGTGCAGGCTCTCAAAATAGTCGTTGGGATAGGATTCACCATCCTGATGAAGCTCCAGTCCCTCCAGATCTATCATCTCATTGATATATGCAAGGGCATCATGGATACCCGCAATGTGTTCGTCCTGAAGTATTTCAGCCAGCACTTCTCTCTGCGCTGGTGTCAGTGCGGCGAAAAGATCGTTTTTTGCCTTGTTGTCATCCGTTTGGGGGAAACCATCACCCTTGACCCACCGGGCGGTCATGCTGTCTTTCCGATCCACAAGACCGTCAATAAATGCTTTATACAGTTTCAGCTCCTTGCTCATGGCAGATCCTCCATTCCCAAGCAATTTATTTCCGTATTAAACTCCCGTTGTCAATGAGGGCAGCCTACCGGATGCGCCGGAGGGATTCCGGTTCCAGCAAAAGCTCCCGCAGGTTCGGGTCCTCAAAGAAGGACATGGGGCGGAACCTGTGTCGGCCCGGCCACAGCCGCTCCGTCGCCAACCGCTTCGCGGTCTGGAGCGCCTTCTCCCGGTCGCCCAGATAGGGATAGCGCCCGATAGGAGGACTCCGCCAGCGGAAAACCGCTGGGCCGTTCCGTGGTACAGCGCCTCCGGCGGCTCGGTTACGGTGAGTCCTACATCCACTTGGATGGAGTGCCCCTGGTTGGCTCGGATCAGCGTCCGGTCTTCATTGAAGGCATACCGCTGTTTGCTGTCGCTCCTCACAATCTCCTCCAGAATGTCCCGATTGATGGGGTACTTCTTACCGATGCCCGCCGGCAGCGCATTGACATCCGCCCAGCCATGGGCGTCCAATTAGGTTCTGATGACCTCCGGCTTGTGCCGAAGGATTAAACTCATATTTGCTGATCTTTGTAAGATCAGGTGTTGTCTCTCTCGTGCAGTGTCCTCCAAATGATCTCTCAAGCTGACTCTATCCGGATGATGGGCCGGTAGAAGTCATAGTCGCCGTTCAGTTCCTTCTCCTCCTGCACTTCCGGCTTACAGTGCGGCGAACAGGGCAGGAAGCCGAGAAAGATTCCCAGTCCGCCGCAGATGCTGCGCCCGCCATCGCCGCCGCAGGTGGTAAACCCTTTGGCTTTCACCACCTCCCGCATATAGGGGTCATAGGCGACGGACAGGCCGAAGAAGTTGGGTTCCTCCATATCGAAGGGCTTGTCCTCATCCTCCGGACGTTCAAAATGGTGCAGATGCATGGAGTAGTCCATTCCATCCCCCCAGGGGAACAGGGTGCGGCACCCGCCGCCGCACAGATAGGCCCACTCGTCCGCCGTAGGCAGCGAAAGGCCCTGCTTCTCCAGTTGGTCAAGAAGCGCACCGTAGTCTGTGCGGTTATAGATCCAGATCTGAAAGCCCTTTTCCGTCCGCTCAATACGGGCTGACTGGTGCAAGGTAAGGCTGTCAAGGTCGCTCCAGGCAAAATCCCGGAACTTCTTCAGCCAGTCGGGGCGGGCGGTCAGTCTGGGATCGTCCATCTTGACCGGCTCCCAACACAGCTCCTCCAGCTCCCGGCCCACCAGCATAGGGCCAATGGCTGCCTGCCGAACGGGAGCCATGCTTTCACGGATCATCTCCTCCGAATCACACTCCATCTCCCATTCCTGGAACAGATAGTCCAGTTCCTCTCGACTGTCCTGATTCAGTCCCACAGCGAACCGTTCCCAGCCCAAGGTGACGGTATCGCCGGGGACAAAGACGAACTCCCGGCCATCTTTTTCGAATATGCCGGTGGTGCAGCTTTGGCCCCAGCGGTCAAAGGTATGTAGACCGAGGAAGGTCATAGCATAACGACCAGCCAGGTTCTCCATCAGCACCCGTTTCTCGGTGGTATCCATCTGATTGAATTGGGGGCGAAATCGTTTTTCGTTCATAGCAAGTCCTCCTACAGTCGATCCAGATTATCCTGTAAATTGCCTTGCATCAGATGTTGGGCGATAGCTCGGTTTAGTCCCTTATGGGGATGATAGGATGCCTGCTCTGCATCGTGGACACACTCCTCCATCAATGCCTCTGGTGAAATTCCTTGCCGCTTGCCATTGCGGTGGCTAAAGGTGTAGCACACCGATTTGAGAAAATCGAAGATATAATCATGGTTTCCCCGCATATTGGGCAGATCGTTGAAAGAACCCATTCCGCCGTATGCTAAAAGATGGTGGGCGACCTCCCGCCGCTGGGTCCAATCCTCAATATCCCGCTCCAGCCAGTCGAGCCAGTTTTTGAATTCCGGGTGGTCTGTCTGTAGGATTAGCCGCAGACAGACCAAGGCCTCAGTATAAATATCTGTCTGTTTCATCAGATTCCTCCTGATTGCTTTAACGCTCCATTGTGGGTGTGGCTCTCCCAGACGGCCTCAAATTCCGTTTTCTCTATCAAACAGGCATGGAACTCCTCGCCCCAGACATGGGCGTTGAATTCCTCCACGGTGGGAATGGGTGTGATTTCAATGGCTCCGTCGTAAAGGTCAGGGATGTTGTGGGTGCGGCCGTCGGCGAAAATGTCAATGGAACGGAAGGCCAGCCGCTCATGCTCTGTGTCCACCTCATAGAGGATGACCGGTGGTTCTCCCTCCGGTGCACCCTCCCAAAAGAGTTTGATGTACTCCATCTCAATACTGCTCCGTCACAGCACGGCGGGCTTCCTCGACGATGGCCTGTTTCTTTTGCCAAAGGTCAGGAGCCAATCTGTCCTGCATCTGCCGGGCGTAAGATGCTGCGGCCCGCCAGCAGCTCCTCCAGTTTTTTGGCCAGCGCCTCCACAATAGCATGGCAGGGGTTTTCGTATCCTACGATCTCCAGCCTTTGCAGCTCGACACAATGGAGTGTTCCATAGAATCCAAGCATAAAGTCTGTTAATTCAGCAATCATCCGATAGCCCTCCATGTTGTTCACATCGGTCTGGCCCTCTTTGGCGGTCATCAGACCGATGATCCCCACCGCCACAGTGAAAGCGCCGCAGCAGGACTGCTCGGTCTGCATCCCAAGGCCCATGACGGAGAACATCTTCCGTGTCTCCTCGGACAAATTCAGATGGTAATATTCATTGCAGGCCATGAACATCGCCTCGGCGCAGGTCAGTTCGGTGCCGATGTGATAGTGGTTGACCAGTTCATAGAGTTTCATTTCTGCCATACCGTACTCCAATCGCAAAGCATTTCATTCTGCGTCACCCGGCGCAGCTCGTCCCGCACCTCCATTAGCGCAAAGCCCAGCAGGTTCTGCCCCCGCCACTTCATCGGGTCCTGGGCCCCCGGGGAGCTGGACGAGAGCCGGATGCCCCAGATGCTGTCATAGGGGCTGGCCTCCACCAGCACGCTGTCCCCGGTAGAGAGGAGAAACTCCCGCAGGTCACGGTTCTGGCTGAATTTGTACCAGTTGCCACCCAGCACAATGGCGTATTTGAACCTGTCCCATACCCTCTGGTCAAAGCCCCGCACCTTGCGGCCCAGGGCCTTGATCTGCCTGGGGTCGCTGCATTTCAAAATCTGGTTCCGGATCTCCCCGTCACCGAACAGCTCAGCTTTTGCGGCCATCATATACTGCTCCATGCAGAGATAGGTGTCGGCGATGGACCAGAAGTCCTCCATCCACCACTGGCTGAGGCAGCTTTTCGTTAGCTGGCCGCCCTCGGCAGGCTGATGGCCCCAGAATAGGTACAGTTCTCGCTTTCTCCCCATGGAAAATTCCTGCTGGAGCCACTGGTAGGTGTACTTGGGCTGGCCCTCCGGCTGCCATGCATCCACCCAGAAGTCACCATGCTCCAGCACCTCAACCTTGTCCTCGTCATCCCACCAGCCCATCCAGGTCACCGGTTCGGGAAAGAGGGTGCGGTATTCCGTCCGCTCCTCCGATGAGAGGGCGTCCAGCCAATCGCCAAATCGGTCTATGTAATCCTCCCCAGAGCCCATGCGCCAGCCGATGGAGTATCGCTCGATCTCCCGGTGAGCCAGCCAAGGGGGAGGCATGATTTTCTTAGCCTGTAGCGCCATAGGGTTTGTCCTTTCCTGTTAGATGCTGCCGCAGTTCTTCTGTCATATCCAGTGGAGTACCGTCCAGGGATGTGATTTGTTCCAACTCCGTTTCAGTCAGATTTTTCAGGAAAATGCAGTATTCGTTTGGGTATCCGCCTACAAACTCCATTTTTGGTACCCCGATCTGCTGTGGGTCGGTGATCCACAGGCAAGGCTCCCCCGTAGCCCAAAACTGGGTCAGAGTAAGAACTTGGCCGTTGTAAATAACTTTCTGCTCCATCCTCATTCCTCCTGCATTTTCTTCAGCAGCTTCACGATCCGCTCCCGGTTCTTTGCGGTTTTCATGAAGGTGGGTAGATGGTCAGCCCGGGTCTTTCGTGGGATGCCCAGCGGCTTTTCCCGCAGGTCGGCGCTGAGATAGTCGATCAGATAGGCAAGATGTTCCCGGTTGAGAGACCAGACCGGCTTGCCTTGAAAGGCGGTCAGGAACCACAGTTCCAGACCAAACCAGGGTTCCTTTCCGTCCTTGATCTCAGCGGCATAGGAGAAAGCCTCCGCCGTCTTGTGTACCTCGCCCGACATGGTCGTCCCACAATAGGGACAGGCCACATGGAGAACGGAAAAGTGCTGCTTTGCCTCATCTTCAATGTCCACCCGATAGCACCTGCCACAGTTCCTACATTGGTTATGCACATCGTAGCGGTAGACCGTCCGGTCGCGGGTTTCTTGATGGCCGCAGCTCAGGCATCGGAAATAAGCATTTTCATCGTCCGCTGTCACAACACCTGCGCGGTTGCATTTTGGGCATTTCACCTGGATGCCGGAGGTCAGGGCGCTGTAGGTACTATATGTAAAATAGGGTTCATCAACCATTCGGCTCATCAATTCATATCCTCAAAAATCTCGTAGCTGCTCAAACTGTTCGATCAGGGCATCTTTCTGGAGCGTATCTCCCGGCAGGGCATCCAGGATACCCCGCAGGGCCATATAAATTTCATCCCGTTCCTCGGTTTCGATAAAGCGCATCTTATTGAAGGTCTGGGTATAGGCTGCCACCGCCTCCAGCGCCTGGGTCTGGGCGTCCCCGTCCGGCTCAGCGGCCAGCTTCATCATCTGAGAACGAGTCTTGCGGTATTGATCGGCTGCCTTTTTCGCGGCACTGGCGGGGATATGCTCCGCGCCGTCCCAGCCCCGGAAGGGGTTGTCCAGATTTTGCGCCAGCCACTCCGGTTTCCGGGGCTTGGTGATTCGCAGATCCATGCCTGGCTTGCCTTTCCAGAGCTGTTTTGCCGCTTTTGCAGCGTCCTCCGGCAGGCTGGTCATCCAGAACCAGTGAAGATTTGGCATCTGCTCCGGGGTTGGGGTGTCGGCCGCGTCGAAGCCGAACAGGTCGAAGGTGGAGAGGTCTGTCAGTTCTCGGAACTGTGCCACAGCAGAGAAATGTCTCAGGTTTCCCGGCGCGCCCCAGAGCCGCAGCTCCTTCAGGCTGGGATGAACAACGGGCAAGCCGGTCAGGTCAAACTCTTCCAGCCGGATACCATGCAGTCCCCACAGGTTCGGCAGCTCCGGGTGGGGGCGGTATTCCCCGATAAATTGGAGGGTTAAACCGCTGCCATTTCCGGCGGCATGGATGGTGCAGGCGTCCGGCCCCTTGTTCTGGAACAGGAGCTGCTCCGTCTCCTCGCCAAGCCACAGTTCCTCCAGGCCAGTCATGTCCAGCATCAGCTTTCTGACGCTGGTGCGCCGCAGATCAAGTGCCCTCTGACCGTGGCTCAGTAAAGTCAGTTCATCAAGGAAGGGGTTTTCCCGCAGAAACTCCAGCAGATCCGGGTGCCACCGCTCGCAGATGAGGTCGGAGAGGCAGGGCAGCGCCTCCAGTTCCCGCGCTGAGCCAAAGGGTAGATATTTGTCCATCAGCCGATGGCTGCTGACCTTCACCGGGATACCGCCAATCTCTGGCTCCCCGTCGCTCTCCATGGCCTCCTTGAAGGCCCGCCGCCGCTCCTCCGGGATCTCCTGCCACTTGATCTGACGGTACACCTCATAGCCGTCATTCCAGCCGCCGTAGGAGCGGCAGGGCTGGTCGGTGAAGGGCGGCAGGGTACCCACCAGTGTGTACTGGGGTGGGATCTCTACCGGCACCCGCAGCGGGTGAAGGTCACGGGGCCAGTACATGAAGTCCTTGTAGAGCGGATGGAGATGGGGCAATTCCTCCGCGGTCAGAGGGGCGTGGCCCACCCAATCCAGAGAGAGGATCACCGCCCAGGACTCCTTGCTCACCGTGTCCGGCGGTGCAATATAGGCCACCTGACAGGCGGTGTAGCGTTTCAGGTATTGGTTGTAGACCGTATAGACCGATCCGGCGCTAGCTTTCATGGGGCAGCAATCCTCTCATCCGTTCTTTTCCAGGTAGAATCCCCACACGCAGTTGGAGAACTCCCCGGCGGCAAAGCGGTGGATCTGCCCGTTGATCTCCACCTCATAGACATGAAACACTTTTTCCGTGCCGTAATGGGGATCGATGACCGCCGCTGTTTCCCGGCAGTCGCGCCAGCGGTATTGAAAGATATTTACGCCAAACAACGTACACTGCCCATCGAAACCGGATGTTTCAAATTTCCATGTCATTTCGTATCCCTCACAATCCCACGCGCTGCCAGCCGTCCAGCCGCTCCTGCACCGCGTCGATCTTCCAGCTCCCGTCCACACGCTTCATGAGGAAGCGACGGTCAAAGCCAGTATTTTTCTCTCTGGTGTAGATGCAGAGCTTGTTCCGGGTGAGCTGCTCCGCGTCCAGAAACCGCTCCCCATTGTAGGTGCCCTGGGCGCTGTAAGAGAGTGCCAACGGCCGGTAGCCCGGACGGGGCTTTTCGCTCACATACCTCTCCCAGATCGCCAGAAGGCGGGGCGCAGCTTCGGAGTCCTCAAATCCGGCCTGCTCCATATATTGCTCCCATTCTGTCATCTCGGCAAAGAAAGCGGACAACACCCTGCGGCATTCCTCCGCCGCCTGCTCGTCCAGCACAGTGGGCTTTTTGGCCTTCTCCCGCTGGATATGGAAGAAGTGTTCCATCTGCGCCTTGGTGAATTGCTCATGGGCCACCGGCTCGATCCGGCTGTTCCCGGCGACGGCCAGCAGACCATCATAGGTAATTGCGGTATGGTCGATCTGGATGTGGGAGAGCTTGGGGATGGCGGCTACCTGGAGCAGCCCGCCGTCGTCCAGCCCGGTGCGGTTGAGGGTCAAAAGATCCAGCTTGCAGTTTTGCAGGGCGGACAGGCCGCTGCCGTGGATGGCGGCGTTGCCGTCCAGCAGCAGATAGCGCAGCTTGGGCATGGCAGAAAAAATGGGAAAACAGGCGTCGGTGAGGGCGGCGTTTTCCACACCAAAGTTGACCATGCTTTTATGTCCGGCAAAGGCTGCAAGCAGTTCATCCGATACCGGGTAGTCCTTCACATGGAACCCCACCAGGGTGTAGCCAGCCAGTCGCTCTATTAGATTCATGGTCAGCTCCGGGATCTCAAACTGTTTTTCTCCATCCAGGGTCAGGACACCGCTTTCCCATGCTGCTGTCCGCGCCCGTTTTGGCCATTCCATCGCTTGCCTCCTTACGCCTGCTCCTTGTAGCAGGCTTCGATGTCGATGAACCGCACATACACGGCGCAAATTTCGCCCTTTGCGTCATAGCCGAAGTAGACGGGATAGTAGCCATCACCCCAGCCGGAGGAGAAGACAGGCAGATTGCAGTCCGTGCCCGGTATCGTCCAGTTGAGCCAGTCGCCGTGGCTCTCCTGATACTTGGGATGGGCTTTGGCGTTTTCCTCCATCAAGTCGCAGAACAGGTCGTTGTAGGGGTCGATGTCCGGGTCCTCCTCCAGCCGCTTGGCCCAGTACCTCTTAAAGGCTGCCTGAGTTTGGATATCCGCAATGCACCCCATCCCGGCGTCTACGCCAAAGCCAAAATAATCGTCCTCGCCCAGTTCCTCCTCCAGATCCTCTTTGCCTGTCATGCCCAACTCATAGCGGACAGGCTTCTCCTGGCTGACCTCCACCTTGACACAGGCGTAGCGGTCGCCGTATTGTTCACTGGGTACCACGCAGATTTTTACTGGGTAAGTCCCGGCGGGGATTGTCTGTATAAAGGGCGGCGTGTCCTCCAGCTCCACCAGCGGATCGCAGGCGAAGATCTGCCCGGTGGGGAAATGGACGGGGCCGATGTCCAGCACATCCACCGCCATGTTCCCAATCAATTTTTCTGTAAAATGGGCCTCCAGGTCAGCTTTGCAGGCCAGTTTGTCCTTGGTGGATTCGTATTTGTTCAGCCATTCGGTCGTAGGCATATCAGCTTCCTCCTGTTGATTCAGTTCCTTTATGTACCCGCTCTTTGAGCCGTCCCAGTAGCAGTTCACACACCGGCCATTCTGAAAATGATGGGGACAATTCGGATAGCCATAGAGAATATGGGCACATTCCGGGCACAGTCCCATCATCTGTGAAGAGCCTTTGAAAAACAGGCTGCCGCACTCATCACAAACGGCCAGTTCTTTTTTCGCCATGGGTATCACCAGTCCCTTTCCCGGATGGCCTCCTCGGTGTCAATGGGGATATTGAACCACTCCAGAATGTAGGCCACGGTAACGCCGATGCAATCACGGGCCACCGTTTCGATCTCGCTGTCGTTCTCGTCAAACTCCTCCTGAAGATCATTGATGCCGCAGACTGCCTCATCCAGCGTTTCCTGTATCACTTCGGTGTCGGTTTCGCCGCTTTCCAGCAAGTCGATGACCTTCTGGAGCTCGTCCTTTACCCTGTCTACCAGAAAAGCAGGATAGTAATCATCCTGATACATCTCGTCCAACAGCTTATAATCCGGGTCAAATGCTTTCATCGTGATTGCTCCTTTCTCATTCAAACATCAAACCGTATGATTTGGTCAGGCTTCCGTCGTCCTCATGGAAAATACACTGATACAGGGGCTGGCGCTGTGTTGCTTTGCGGAACCTCTCCAGAACAGGAGCCAGCGCCTCACCGGTAGGGATACCGAGCACATCAGACACCCGCCGCAAGCTGCCCCTATCCATATCTTCCAAGTTACAGTTACGCTGCCTCTGCCCATATTCCTCCAGTGTTTTGGAATCCACATACTGCTTTGTATCACAGCAGTCATGCCAGCAGATACAGCTCACAAGCAGGGAAAAGAGATCGTCCATGCTCTCAGCCAGACGGCCTGTCTCACCTTCGCTGCTGTAATAGCCGATGGAGCCATCCTCCAACAAATGGTATTCTCCGCCGGAGCCATCTCTGGCAAATGCCATGCCGGGCAGTGTGAAGGTTGCTCGACCGTCCGCCTCATCCCTCGGGGACAACTCATCCAGCAGGAAGAAGTCAAAAAGCGAATCAAATTCCTCTGCCAAATTAGGATTTTCACGCAGTATTTTCAAATAATCCATAGCTATTTCCTCCAGTTTTGCTTGCGATTGATTTCTCATTGCTTCCCATCCAGCGCCTCCACGGTTTTCATGGCAGCGGAATTAAATTTACACTGCCGCAAATCGTGCTCAATCAGGGCGAACACATCGGGAAAGCATTCAATCTCATCCTGATACTCATATTTCGCATACAGTTTCCCGTACTCGGAGATCCAAACCTCTGCCGGGTAGTAGTAGCCGATATGACCGATAGGCTGACACCGCTCACCGGCGGCCTGTTCGATCTCCGCCAGCTCACAGCCGGACATGTCCCGAAAATAGGCGTCCTCCAAATGGTCTTTGATCCCGTTAACCAGGTAAGGAAACAAAGCAAATTCAAAGTCAGCCGCCCAGTTCATCTTTTTCTGCTCCAGGTACCACTCACAGCACAGGCCGAAATACTTGCGGTAAAACCGCTGGACGGTCTTCATCATCGGGACGCCATGATCGGCGTAATACTGCTCCGCAATGGAGATGTCAACTTTTCGCCCTTCGTACCACCCGGCGTACTCCATCAGCTGCTTGACCTTGCTTTTGAGGTCGCCGGAGATTAGGGTGCGTTCTTTGATCATTCGAACCATCTCCTGTCTACTACAGATCAAAGTTCATTTGGATAGCCGATCTTATCCAGTCCTGCCTTGATTTCCTCCCACTCGCTGCGCCTGGGGTTCAGCGCGGCGACCAGTTCCTTTGTCACCGGCGCCCCGTCCGCAAGCCGGCGCACAGCTTCCAAAGGCAGGTCAGCGGGAAACCACTTCCCGTACTCCACATAGGTCTGTGCCTCGCCGTCGATTCTGGAGAGCAGGTCCCTGGACGCATCCTCGCCGTCCATCGGATTGCAGTGCCAGGCGATGCCATCTTTCGTCCAGACGCAGAAGGTGCTTTTCATCTTCTTGACCTCATGGCTGGTCATGAGCTTTTGCAAAGCGGTCGGCATCCCGTCGGTCAGGTCTTCGATTCAGGGGAGTTTTTCTCCCAGTCGTAGAGTTCGGAGTCCACACCGTTGATGACGCAGCCTTCGGGCGCAAACAGGACAATCATGCTTTGGCCGCTGCCATCGGTGGCAAAAAATGCCTCCCTGCCTTCGGCAGACGCATTGCTCTGGGATACTGGTTCCTTTGCACAGCGTAGTTTCCCCCCCGACAGTCTTTATACCATTGCAGGCGGATCTGCTAGATCAAAAGCGTGGGCAAGTGCTACGCCCTTTTTCTTTCATCAGCTCTCATGGGTAATGCAGAAAATCTCCTTGTTCAAGTCAAAGTAGACCACCATCAGCTCGTCGGTGATTTCCGGGTTGAAAGACAGGTCCAGAATAAAGGCTTGCTGGCCGGTTTCGCCATCCACCAAGCTGCCAAAACGCTTGAGCCGCAAAAAGTCCACCATCTCGATAAAAGACAGCTTGGCCGGATCGGTTCCCGGAAAAAGATCAGCCGCAATATCCGGGCCTACGTCGTCCCGGTGGAACTGCATGAAAAAGGTCACGAGGTCGTGGTAGGGGCTGCTCTCGTCCGCCAGCGCCGCTTTGATGGCGGCTTTGGCCTTTTCCGCCAATGTCTCCGCCTCATCCAGCATTTCGCCCACCGCGTCCATGGCAGAAGGATTGTCGGTCAGTTCCTCATCTACATCAAAGAAAAAGGGCAGTCCCGTGTCCTCGGGAAAGGTAAAAATTTCCTCGCCGGGCGTGTATTCAAAATCAATGCGTTTACTGTTCAGTTTCATCAGGCTATCCTCCTTATCCTGCAAGGTTGGCATAGGTAATGCCCTTCTTCAAAGAGCCGCTAACCTCTACCGCATGGCCCCAGAACATATCGTCATCGTTATAATAGGCGGTAAAACGGCCGCCGGGAGAAACGGAAACCTCGGTGAGCAGGATGCGCTGGGCAAACTCCTCCTCCGTGATGGGGGCTGTCTCCGGGTCACGGGCGCTTTCCTCATCCTGGGAAAGCCAGTTGTTGGCAAGCCCAGTCAGGTTTTTGGCCGCAAAGTTCCGCATGGCCTTGTCCCAGGTTTCCTGATCTGTAACCAGCCTCTTGGCGGCGTTGCGGGCGCGAGTCCATGAGGGCTTGCTCTCAGCATTGACCTCCAGAGAAAGGCGTACATCCTTTCCGCACCACTGGATCTCACCCTCAAAGGCATCATAGTCCTTATCCAGCGTCAGCTCACCCAGCACTTCGTCCTGGATCACCACCGGCTTGTGGTACTCGTCCAGAATGGCCTGAAGCTCCGGGCAGTCCTCATGAGCCCTGACCACCTCGGAGATGCACCAGGGCCGCGCCACCAGGTTTTGCGCCCATTCTTCCTTCATCCGGCGGATCTTCAGACGGCAGATCTGCTCGTTGCGAAAGCGTCCCCAGCCCCTTTCGCCGTCCCGCTCCTCGTTGGTGACCGGCCACTCCAGCCGCTCCTCTTTGGGGCTGGCCTTGCCGGTGTCACAGAACACCATGCCCAGCGTTACAACGGTCATTCCCCAAAAGTCTCCCTTGTTGTGATATCCTCCCCCGATACAGCGCTTGATCAGAGCGACCACTTCCTGCTCCTTAGGCTCGTACATCCCATAGAATTCCTCAAACATGGGCGCAACCTCCTTTACAGTCCTTCCAAAACCGCCGCAATCTTGGGGAGAAACTCCGGAGAAACTTCCTGTTCCAGTGCTCCTCGGTAGGCCAGCACCGCCTGCCAGGAGTAGTAATAGAAGCTGTAGAACAAGTCCGCGGGGAAGACCTCGTCCTCCTCGTAGCGCATCTCATCTTCTTCCTCGTCGTATTCCTCTGACCACAGGTATTCTTCTTTCAGCAGATCAGAGAAGCAGGGGAGGGGAGAGGCGTGTTCCATCTCATCTCCATCGTGGAAGCACTGGAGGATGCAGGCAAAGAAGTCCAGCAGCTCCCCGGCAAGGAAGCGAGCCACGGGGTTCTGGCCGCTCTCCATGAGGGCCTTCTCCAGAATCCGGCTCAGGAACACCGTGCCGAAGGGGGTGGCGTGCCACAGGGTGCCCTGGTGCTCCAGGTTGGTGGTGAACACGTAGAGGGACTTTTTGACTGACGCCAAATCACGCATCTGTTCCAGGACTGTCAGGTGAGCGGGAAAATCCGTCCCCCGGCCATAGGCGGTGGTGAGCCGATGCCACGGGACATCAGCGACCTTGAGCTGGCGGATGTAGGTTTTGTTTTCTTCTGTCATGTCGTTGCCCTCCTTATCCCGCTGTCTGACTGCGGTACATCTTCTCCAGCGTGGTGTACCACCGTTTCAGCATGGTTTCCAGACTGGTTTTCCCGCTGCGATCTGTAAAAACAAGAAACTTTTGCAGCAGTCTGGGGAACAGATATTTGCCCGCTTTTGTCAGGTCCTGATTGAGATAGACCATCCGAAGGATACGGCCTTGCTGGTCCAAAGGGTTCTTTTTCAGCAGTTCCTTGTCAAAGCAGAACCGAAGGAACACCACATTCTCATCATAGAAGTCCTCCACCACAGCCGCGCCAATGCTGGTGTATGTGATGTCGTACACCAAACGGCTCCAGTCAAATTTCTCGGCATAGAGCAGTTTCAGCGCCTTCTCCCAGTGTTCCTCCGGGATCACCAGCATCCTGTGCTGGGCGGTGCTGGAGTAGCCGCGGTAGACGGGTTCCGGCTGCCCCAGCAGTTCGCTCACACTGTCGGCATAGACGAAGCACAGTTCCTCATCGAACAGGCCGCCGATAAAGTTGCCGTTGCAGTACAGCATATAGTTCTTGAACTTGGCGGGAGAAAAAGAGAGGTTGTATTCCTGCGAGTCCAGGATTTTATATACCTTGTTCAGAAAGTCTATTGAGATCATGGCATTGCTCCTTATCCTTCAAACCCACCCTCGATCATAGGACTTACTTCCTCTGCTGCTTTACTTGATAGGGAATGGTTCGGCCCAGCACCCGGCCCTTACCAACGGAATTGGCCCCCTCATAAATCAAGAATTCCGCATTGTGTTCCAGCGGACTGTAGTCCACGGTATCCGGGTAGAGGGGCTGGGCATTCCCCAATGCCGGTTCATCAAATACACACTCGGTTCCATCCAGGAAGCATACACCCAGATACTCAGCGGTTCCCACGACTACAAAATGGGGGCTATACTTTCCGCTGACCAGGCTGGGGGGAGCCTTTCGTTTGCCGCTCCAAAAGATGACCTCCACATGGAGCACCGCCCGGTTTTCATCTGTCCCGATCATGCCAGTCCCTCCATTCCTGCTTACTCTCCGAATCGCTCGGCAGCATCCTGATAGACGGTGATGCTCTTTGCCACTTTCTTTTTCTGGCTGCGAATGTGGAAGTAGCCCCGCAGAACGCGCTTCAGTTCCGGGTTTTCCACCTTGCGGGGCAGTTGTTCCAAAGCCATCATTGGCTTACTCCTTTTTAATCTATCCCACAATGGTGGTTGCCTTGACGGTCAGATTTTCGAAATCCATAGCGATCAGCTTCTCGGCGGCCTGTGGGGTACACATGAACCAGGTGCTCACGCCCCAGGCGTCCATCCTTGTGACGGTGAAGAAGTCAGTTTGGGCAGAAGTAGGTTCTCTTGCGTCAATATAGTAGTCGGAGTAGAGATACACCAGATCCACCTCCCGCTCCGGAAGCCACCTGGCCCGGCGCGCCCGGAGCTTGCCGCTTTTCAGTGTCTTCTCTCTGGGATTCTCGAACCACTTCAGCTCCTTGATCTTCAGGCCGGTGAAGGTATCCATCAGCCGCTGGGCGATCTCCCGGTGGGTAAACACCCCGCAGTTCCAGGGGCCCATCAGCCAGGTCATGATAAAGTCACCCACCTTGCTGCCGGGAGCAGGGGGCCCATAGACGCTCTCATCCGCCCACATGACTTCCATCTTTTCGCATTGATCAGGCTGGGGACAGGACCGCTTGTTGCCGTAGCGGTACATGATATTCACATAGCCGTAGTCCTTGCCGGTCCGGTCATGCCCGACGGATTCTATTTTATAAGCGGTTATGGACATTGCAACTCCACCTCCTGGGCCAGTGCAAAGTCATTAGGGTTCATCCTAATCAAGTTGATCCTGCACCTCTTTGGGCAGGTCATTCCACAAAATATCATATGTAAACTCCCGGATCTCCGGATAACACTCCCGCGCGGTCTGTTCCGCAATATTCCGGTCGAGATAGTGCATCTCCTGGTGGAAAAACCAGTTGAGCTTTTCCATGAGCCGGTAGAGACGGATCTGTTCTTCTTGGGTCATGGGGTACCTCCTTAGAGTGTCGGAAGATGGAACGGCTGTACTCATGCCAGCTCCGCATCCAAAATCTGTACTTGTTTTCCTTCCTCGTTCACATAGTAAAGCGCAATGTAGTCAATGCCATCCCGCTTGACCTGCTCCCAGGGCATCCGTCTGCCGCTGAGCAGTTCCACGGTATCCGCCTCGTCCGCCTCGAAACCCTCTTTTTCATCCTCATAGTCAATGCTGTAGCCCAGCTCCAGCACTAGTTTGGAGGCGGGGATCTCATACCGCTTAAGGGGGCGGTGTTCCAATTCAGCCGGATCGTGTTCATCACAGAACAGATTGTCATAGCCATGCCGCCCGCCGTCGAAGATAATGAACGCCTCGCCGCTCTCCGGGTCACGGGCCGCCACCAGTCCGGGGGCCTCGTCACTATCTACAATATAGGATTGAGGCTCCCCCTTCACTGTAAGCAAGTCTCCGTAGTACCACACCTCCAGCAGTTCATTGCCGGTGGTGGAACACAATGTCACGGTGGGCAGACGCTTCTCGGCCCACTCCTTCACATGGCCGGTGAGCCAGGTAGGATATTTTTCAGTCATCGTTTCGGCCTCCTTACAACATCCAAGACATAACACTGGTCACAATCAGCACGATCCCCAGCAAGAAGAATATCACCCGCCGGGAGCCGCGGCCATAGCGGTGGGAGTCCGGCTTGCCGGTGGGGTCGCAGAGCCAGTTCCAGCTCATGATCGCACCAATCAGCAGGACAGCGCCGATGATCAGTGTCACCCAGCTCCAATGCTCCTGCAAAAAGGCTGTAATCTGCTCACTGTTCATTCAGGTTTCTCCTCTCTTTATCCCTGCATATCCGCACCAATGGGCCCCTTTTTCAGTATTCCATCCACAGTGACCACATGGCCCCAGAACATATCGTCGTCCTCATACCAGGCGGTAAAACGCCCGCCGGGAGATACTGTAAACTCGGTGAGCAGGATGCGCCGGGCGAACTCCTCCTCGGTGATGGGGTCCTTCTCCGGGGCCCGGTCGGTCTGGTCATTGTCTGCCAGCCATTCGTTGGCCTGAGCAGTGAGCGTCTGAGCAGCCATCGCCCGTAGGGACTTGTCCCAGACTTCCTGATCTGCCAACAGGTTCTTCATCACATTGGTGACGCGGGTCCAGGACGCTTTCTTTTCAATCTCCACATCCAACGAGATCCGGACTTCTTTCCCCATCCACTGGCAGGTTCCATCGAATGTGCTCATCTCACGATCCAGCGTGAGTGTCCCCAGCACTTCATCTTCCAAAAGGATGGGCTTTGTGTACTCCGCCCAGATCTCCTCCAGTGCCGGACAGGTTACACCTTCCTCCAGTACCTCCGTGACATACCACTGGGGTTCACTGAGGGCGTCGCCTTTCCAGCCGCGGGTCTTGATCCGATAGATGTTGCCCTTGGCAAACCGCTTGGAATAGTCACCGGATTCCCTTTCCTTGTCCGTCAGCGGCCAGCTCAGGCAGCATCGGCCGGAGAGCACCTGTCCGGTCTGGACATCCGCCATGGCGAGGGCATGGGTATGCGCCGTCCAGAAAGTATCCAGAAAGGTCTTGTCCGCGCTGGTGCCGCTTTGGATCAGCACCAGCTTTTCCTCATCTTCCGGGGCGTACAGGGCAATAAAGTCCTTGACTTTTCTTTTTTTCATGGTGTTCTCCTCACGCAAATACCTGCCGGTATTTCTCTCTCAATTCTTCTGGGGCCGCTTTGATGACCTTGCTGCCACCGTTTTCGGAGGACGGACCCCAGATGGCCCAGAGTAGGCTCTGCCAAGCGATGGCCCGGAATTTCGGGTCCTTATTTTCTTCTGACAGGAGATAAGCGGAAAAGCGGCACTTGACTGCCAGTAGAGCATCCAGGCTTTCCGCATTGGCAATCAGACTGCGGAATTCCTTGGCAGGCTTCATCCACTGCATAGACAATGCGCCCCGAACCAATACCCCCAGTGTCCATGGTTGAAAACCAAACTTCCGGATAAAGGCATGAAGGAATTTATCTTGCAGGGAGGAGTGCTCGTCGTCGCAGAGATCCAGATACTCCGTCACGAGCGGTGCCCACTGTTCTCCTTCCAGTCCCAGAGCAAACACGGCGAAGGTTCCGGGCATGGCGCAGGATTCATCGGAGAGGTTGTTGTACCATTCATACTCCCGCATGGCCAGCCGTGCATACCGCTCAATATCGGCGTGTAATTTGGGGTATTGGACAGCACAGGCAAAGAACTGATTAACTCCCTTTTTAGGAAGTCCAGGAATGGGCAGATAGTTTTTCTCTGAGCCACGGAACTCCACCGAGTAACTGCGGGGGAATTCCTCCTGCTCCAGCACCGCGCACAGATAGTCCAAGACTTCCGCATAGCACTCCTCTGTGCAGTCCCTGGCGGTGATGCGGACGGTGGCAAACGCATCATTGGCCGAGGCGGTCAGGTACTTTGTTTTCCGCTTTTGGATGTTAGGCGGCAATTTGCCGCTGCCATTGGCTTTCAGTTCTTTTACCATGTCGGGACGGAGCTGGGAAACCAGGCCGAGGATGTGTTCGGTTTTGAGAGACTCAAAACTCTGCCCATACACGGTGTGGCAGACTGCCACATAGCAGGCAAAGCGCAGCAGCCCTTCGTCCACATCCTCCAGGCGCAATTCCGGACACACCGTGCAGGGCGGAAAGACGGTAAACCCATCTTCCTGCTCTCCCACAAGGAAGAACCGCTCCTGCACCTGCTTTTCTATGTACTTCTCCAACTCATAGCGGATCTCCTCCCAGCAAACCAGCCGCCGCATGGCATCGCAGAGGGAAACCGCATCCTCGCAGGGAAATCCCTTCAGCGGCAGTCGGGAAAGATACCGCTCCAGCAGCTGATCAGGGAGAAAGGGCGTTCCGTTGTGGTTTCGCACCACGGTCGGGTAATCGGAGTGATTTTCACGAGCAGTGCCGTTCAGAACATCCTGGATGCAGAGATCCGCCTCCGCCAGCACCTCTGGAGAAGTATCCGGCTTGTGGATCAGGTAGTAGCGGCCCTTCACACCGTCACGCTTTGGCAAACTCATCGTATGCGCTCCTCTCAGGTTTGCTGATGCTGCATGGATAGGATTTGGCAATCCGGACAGAACTCCACATAGAGCGTTCCCTCCGCACAGTCATACACCGTATCCCACTGGATCTGGGCCAGATACTTCATGGGCTTTCCGCAGTGGGGGCAGATGGTATATTCCGCGTCCTGCACCCAGTTGGCAAAGCCGCCAATGGTGTTCACATCGTCGCAGGCGGCGCCGTAAAACAGGGGCACAGGTGTTTTGGCCAGCACAAAAGAATTTTCGGTGAGTGCCTTATAGTCCTCTGGCCGGACATAGCATTTTATCCTCTCCGCCCCGTCAAAGAGCTCCGAGGGAAAGACCTCCACGCCGCCGTCCAGGGTAAAGCGGTTGAAGGCGGGGCCTTTCAGGAAGCCCACGCAGTTGGGACAGCAGGTGGCCGTCAGAATACCGTCTAGCCCCAAGAACTTCAGCCGCTCATCCCGCCCATCCAGCACCAGCATATCCACCATATGCCCGCCACAGTGGGGACAGGTGTCCTCCCGTGCCCGCCCGATGCGAACGGGAGACGCTTCGCCGGTCGCCCCCTTGACCATAGGATAGCAGGTATTGAAGTTGAGCTGCGTCCGATGGCCATCCTTATCAAAGGTCCAGCCGCCACACTGGGCATAGCTGGACGGATCCACATAGAGACTCTTGCGCCAGGGCCGGGGGTTCCGCTCCAGTTCCAGCAGAGTCTCCATTGCCTTGTCATCTCCCTGGAAGGCAAGGCAGGACATCAGTTCGGCAGCATTTTGGGAGCTATCCGTTTCCAGTAAAGCGGTGATCAGCGCATCCCGTACATCATCCGGTGCTCCGTAATAGAGTTCGCAGGGATAGAATCCCTCTACAGCCAGTGCTGCCCGTTGGATCTCCGGGGTAATGGCATCCCGGTAGCCTAAAAGCTGCCAGAAGTCGGTAAACTCCGGGTCTTCCATATCCGCCAGCCGCTGGATATTCTGAATCAGATTTTTCTGCTTCTCTGCGATTTGTTCCGGCATCCATCCCAGCGCGGTTTTTCGGCTTTTCTCGCACTCGCATTTCCAGCACAGTCCCTCGTAACCCAAGGGTGTCCCACAGCCGAGGCAGGTGTATTTCAGGCTCATATTCTCGGACTCCTTTTCGAAGATAGAAAAGCGCCCTGCGATAACCTGTCACTTAGACAGGTTATCGCAAGGCGCAAAAAGGCCGCAAGAAAGAAACCACATCCACCCCCAGATGTGGTTTCCGCCACACACAAAATCCATTTTTATATAGAAATAAAGTTATCTTTAACTGATTCGTGTGCATCTCCCAAAAACTTCCGCCTACATCACGCATGATCCCATGCGTACAGTGTAAGTTGCTTGTGATACTTTTATATATGGTTAGTTGCTTCTTTCAAACCATAAGGTCGGATGGTTCTTTTCCATCATACCTAATTACATGGAAATTATCAACTAAAACTTGAATTGATAAAATCCCAGAAACTGTTCTCTGTTAGGAAAACACATAGATGATGACTGACAACGGGCGTACCAATTTTTAGCACGCAATATACAAAGAATAAGCACTATAAAGCATATTCAAAAAAGCCCTTGAGACATACTATCAAGAGATGAGTAAAAAAGTGGGCTACAAACAAGCTCCAATTCTCCAAGAATTCAATTATTGCAAGAGAAATCAAAGCCTTTATGCCTATTTTTGAGTGTTTTTCGTGCTTTTGTTTTTTTAAAGAATTCTCGTCGCTGCTTATGATGGTCAATTTTTGTAAAAATGTATATATTTTGGTTTATCACAGAAAAATTTTTGATTGATTGCCACTGTGTTCGCTACCCCAAATGATAACTTTTTTGATAACAGTTCGCCGTGCCCCTGGATAGTTCTCTCTTTCTGGGATATGTTGTGTTGCTGCAAAGGAGGTACATCATCATGGCAAAACGCAGGCCATCCGGCGACGGCATGGTACGAAAAAAGGAAGACGGCAGCTGGGAGGGCCGGGTGGTCATCGGCTACGATGAAAAGAACCTTCCCAAGACCAAGAATGTCTTGGCCAAGACAAAGAGCGAATGCGTAGAGAAGCTGAAGCAGTTGCAGGAGCAGTACGCTCCACCCAAGTCAGACAAGATTAAGCTCGAAATGCCCTTCGGAGAGTGGATGGACTTCTGGTATCAGAACTACTCTAAGCCGAAGCTTCGACCCACCACCCGTTCGGGCTATGAGGGCAGGATCTATCGGCACATTATCTCGGAACTGGGAAACATCCCTCTGGATCAGCTGACACAGAATGACCTGCAGCAGTTCTACGCCCGACTGAAAAAGAGCGGACGGCTCCTCCACGCGGAACACTACGGCAAGGGGCTGTCCGACCGCATGGTGCGGGCCTGCCACATGAACTGCCGGTCCGCTTTGGAGAAGGCAGTGCAGGAGGGGCTGATCCGCATGAACCCCGCCGTCGGATGCAAGCTGCCGCCCAAGAAAGCACGGGAGATGCAGGTGCTGACCCGTGAGGAGATCCAGCGGTTTCTGATCCACGCAAAGGCGGAGGGGTACTTCGAGCTGTTCCTGCTGGAACTGACCACCGGCCTGCGGCGGGGAGAACTGCTGGCCCTGCAATGGGATGACCTGAATCTGGAGACCGGAGAACTACAAGTCACCAAGCAGGTCTACCGGACAAAGGAGGACGGGCTCCTGATTTCCAAGCCCAAAACGAAATCCTCCATCCGCACGGTCAGCCTGCCTCCGACGCTTCTGAACATTCTGAAAGAGTACAAGGAGAGCGTAAACTCCCGGTGGATGTTCCCCGCGCCGGTGAAGGAGGACTCGCCTCTGGACCCGGCCTACATCAGAACGCGGCTACACCTCATCCTGGAACACGCCCAGTGTAAGCAAATTCGTTTCCATGATTTACGGCATACCTTTGCCACCATCGCTCTTGGAAACGGGATGGATGTGAAGACCCTCTCTGCCATGCCGGGCCATGTTTCGGCGGCCACCACGCTGGACATCTACACCCACATCACAAATCCCATGCGGTCTGAGGCAGCGGCCAAAATCGACCAGAAAATAGGGAAAGCGGCTCCGCAGGAATTACCTGCGGAGCCGCAAGAGAAGCGGACGATGACCACATTCCAGCCCTATGCAGGAAGGAAACGGAAGCCCGGCACCGGCTGTATCACCCAGATCAGCGAAAACTGCTGGGAGGGACGCTACTCCCCAATGTGGCCGGACGGCAAAAAGCACTCCCGTAATGTGTACGCTAAAACACGGGAGGAGTGTGAGGCGCTCCTGCCTGGGCTAATCGAACAGATGAAGGCGGAGATCAAGGCCATCAAGGAGAGCAGAAACCTGGATGCTATTCCGGACGGGATCAGTGAGAAGAAGAAAGTCATCGCCGCCTATATGCGGGAGCATCCGGAGGTTACCAGCAAGAGCGCCATCGCCAAGGCGGTGGGGACAGACAGGAACACGGTACGGAAATATTATGACGAGATTCGTAGTGAGTTGGGGCTGAAATAAACTCAGAAATTGCGGCGCATAAACAAAGATACCCCCTCTGGAGTTCGCTCCAGAGGGGGTTTGGTCGGAATGTAATGATAGGACTTGGAAAAATCCAGTCATATCAATGATTTGGAAGCAGCAGGCAAAAGGTTTTTATCCTATCAAATGCGATAGTCAGAAAGATCATCCGGCTTTTCGGCAAATGATTTTGTCTGATCGACTTCTTTTCCAAATTGCACCTTAATGCGCTCGTTCACATGTGCATCAAGGATTTTTACTACTTTCACATCTTCTTCTCTGACAGGAATTGTAGCAATATCATTCTTTTCACCGCACTGAGGAAAATTAACCAACCAATATCCGTTGATGTTTTCTGGTTCAGTGATCCACCCTTGCATGCCTTTATGAACACCATCTCTTGCGTACATTTCTTTTTCGACGATAACTTCTACATGATCCATGTATGTCATATTATTTACCTCTGTATGGTGTATTCAGTTTTATCTGTCCGTTGGGTTTCACCATCTAACCTGTGACAAAAGAAATATCGCCGAAGCCATTTTTCCTTGGAATAGTTACTCTGATATTGATTCTTTGTCCAAACATATTTAGCTTTCCAAGCTCATATTGCCCAGAGAGATATCTTTCCCTCCCTTGCCGTTCTATCTCTGCTTGCAGCCATCTTGCATCGTCAACAGTATATCCCCATTCTTTGAAGAGTTTTTCTTTATTGTGTGTCTGCAGACCGGTTGTGTTAAATAAATAGGGATCAAATTTACCATAATCGCTGTATACTGAAACATTACCAAACACTACAGCGTACGGAATAAGATCCAGTGTGCAATGGCAAAAAGGATGATGCGGACAAGGCGGGGCTTTTTCTTCCTGAAACCAACAGCCATCCAGCCTCAAACATTCCTCGCAGTGCGTTTTGCCCTCTGAATGGTGCGTCCATTGGACCCAGTTTGGCTACTCTGCCGTTTTCTGCGGCAGCAGCTTTCCTGTATGTCGTTTGTAGTATATCATATTTCCACCTATCATGTAAAATCAGACTTCTACATATAGGCAGCAAAAAGAAAAAAGTAGTACATTTCTGTACCACTTTCAAAACTAATTTGCAAATTATTAAAAAATGGGTGGGCCCTTATAGGACTCACCCATGGTCGGAGTGGAATTATAGGATTCCACGAAATTACGAACAACAAAAATGGTATTCGGGTCGTTGGCAATCAGTATTTCACGATATTAGTATTACTCGGTTTCGTCGTCAATTTGAAAAAGTGCCGTAATATCAATAATATTATTTGCCGGAGGCTTAATGTTAAGTGGTACTGCGGCACGAGTAAGGTTTTCTACAGTTTGACTGGCTTTTTCTTGGGCCTGTTTTTTCAGTTCTTCTAATTCAAAACGACTGCGTTCTGCATCCACTTTGGCTTTTTCTGCTTCGGCTTCTGCTTTATCAGCTTCAGCTACTTTAATCCGCCTTGTTTCTTTTCTGTAAAGAAAATCAGCCACGAGGTCTTTGATTTTTTCTATAGAGGACGGAAATTCAATTCCAGCGGCTTTTCCTCCAAACAGAATAAAATATCCTAATAAGATGGGGACGAGGTGGTCTTTCAAGAAAACAAGAATATCTTGTCCGAAGTTTGTGAGGAAGAAAACTACATCGCCTTCAGAGTTTAAATTATATTTTCCGGTTAATTCACGCCGATCATCTGAGATTAAGTCCGCCATGGATAAGGTGAACAGTGAAAAATCAAAGGGGTTAATATCTCTGGGCTGTCTAATATGATACTTGATGATTAAGCGGTTAGAGTAGACGGACAAATCATAACAGCAGCTTAAGATAGCGTCAGCATACTCGTTTAGAGAGCTCAAGCTGTGACGGTTGGAAACCAGGCATTTGTAGACCATGGGAGGTGCAGAGCTCAAATCAACTTTTGATATGATAGAAATATGCCGCCGCTTTTTATATGGGCAATTCAGCCCTAAGTACGTTCCTGTTTCGATTTGGGTATGGATCTCTAACTCTTTTTCTGCTGTTGCGGTGTCCAAATCAACCTCAAAGTAATCACCAATGGTAGCAAATGCGATTTCAGATCTTCCGACGATCATCGCAATGTCGCCAGACTTTATCTCCTCTATAAAACGACGGCATTTATTAAGGGCAGTTCCGGGCATTTTATCCGGATAGTTACTGTCCTTAAGGATTTGCTTATAGTAATCGTCATCATGGCTACCCGATAAAACCGCCTCGGTTAGAGGGTTCCACCCAATAGCAATATATCCCCCAGCAACATATTCGTTGTAAAAAACGCCTTGCTTGGAGCGCACCATCCAAAAATTAGTTGTGTCCGAAATTTGAGGAATTGAACTTGATACTGTTTCAACAGCAGAAATAATATCATCCAAAGTATTAATCATGGTTGCACCCCACTATCTTGAATGTGTTCTATGGTCTGGTATACATATATTACCCCAACAATATACATTTTTCAACTAATTTACCGTTTTGTATTGGCTTTACAACAGTGTTCTATTCGCCAAGATATACGATTTAACTTCGGGACAAATTGTCCCAAACCGTTCCCCCTCAAACATGGCTCGGGTGGTATATCCCCCGTCGCCGCATATCGTTCAGAACAGCCGGGAGCTGTCCGTCAAGGGTGCATCAGCACCGCCGTTTATCGGCGGCTTGCCCTTGACTGGCGGCCCCGGCTGTTCTATTTTCCAGCGGCGTGACGGGGGATGAATCCTCCAGAACCGCACCCTTTCCCATGACTGGGAAAGGGTGGGGGGATTGGGTTGAACATGAACGGAGGTTGACTTATGAACTTTACCAACAGTCCCTATGAGCGCATGATGAAAGAGATCCCCCATCCAGAAACACCCGCCCCGCAGAAGGCACCGGAAGGAACGCCTTGTGCGGGGTGTCCTTATTGGAAGGGGATCGGCTGTCTTTTCTGCTACCGGGAGCACCTTAAAAAAGCAGGACTGATGTGTGGACATTTAGCCCGAAAAAACGCCCTGTTTGCAAGGGTTTCCAGCCTCGGTTTTTGAGGGGGTAATACGATTATATGTCATGCACGGATATTGCTAAATACTTTCCACATTTTCCGATCTGCCGGGGAACAGTTTTGGCTGTTCCCCGGCATTTTTGCTTTGGGACATTTTGTCCCAAAGTTAAGGCCCGGAGCGTCAGCACCGGGCCGCAGCCAGCCGGGTTTGGGGAGGCTCCCCAACAAGTATTTTGGCAAGCATTTTTGCCGCCCGACGGCGCAAAAATATCGAGTGTGTTCACACTCGAATTGCTTGCCAAAAACGCAAGTGTGGCTACACTTGCCCTGCTTGCCGTTAAGGAATGTCCCTTAAAACGGCGCAAAATATAGCGTAGCTATTTACATTCTTGATTGGAACGGCCAAAAGAGATAAAATTAGTCCTGCGCGTGAAAACCGCAAGAATTATGAAAGGTTTCAGCCCGATTTTTGTTATCCTATATGCCAGAAAGGAGGAAAGCAAAATGGAGAACAAGACTGTAATGAGTATTGAAACAGTCATTGACTATATTGAAGCCAATCTTGACGGCAAGCTAGATCTGGAAATGGTTGCTGAAGCAGTTCACTATTCAAAGTATCACCTGCACCGTATGTTCACCAGCACAGTAGGCATGACAATTCATGATTATGTGCAGCGCCGTCAGTTGACCGAAGCCGCAAAACTTTTGGTGTTTTCAGATAGACCGATTATTGAAGTCGCCTTTATCTGCGGTTATGAAAGTCAACAGGCGTTTTCTTCTGCCTTTAAGTCAATGTATAAAATTCCCCCTGCGGAATACCGGGATAACCGGGAATTTTATCCTTTGCAATTACGATTTGCTTTGCACAGAAATGCGGCAAACAAGGTGTTTGCCAAGGATGACATTTGTTTGGCAGAAAAAGCGGATATTCCGGCATGGATGAATTTAATGCGGCTGGTGATCGACGGATACCCGGTCATGAATGAAGCAGACTATTTGAATGCGATAACAAAAAGCATAGATGAAAAACGAGCTCTTGTCCTAAAAGATGGCAATATTTTGGTTGGAGCTATGGCGTTTTCTGATTACTCCGGCTGTATTGATTTTTTGGGCATAAACCCACAATACCGCAAGCAAGGCATTCAAAAGTTATTTTTGGATGCGCTTATGGAAATATACTTGCCCGGACAGGAAATTAGCATGACCACCTATCGAGAAGGCGACAAGGCTGATACAGGCCATCGTGATGTATTAAAACAGCTTGGCTTTGCCGAAAGAGAATTGCTGATAGAATTTGGCTATCCGACACAGCGCTTTGTGCTTCCTCCCAAATATATGGAGGATATACAAGAATGATGGAATCACAAAGTAATTGGAGAAAGAGAACCATTCTGTTTTTTGCCAGTCAATGTATTACGCTGTTCGGCTCGCAAATCGTTCAAATGGCAATCGTATGGTATGTGACTTTGCAAACAAACAGCGGTGCGTGGGTAGCGGCTTTTTCGGTCTGCTCTTATCTTCCGCAATTTTTCGTTTCATTTATAGGAGGCGTTTGGGCGGATCGCTATAACAGGAAATATCTCATCATCGGAGCAGATGCGCTGATTGCGGCTGTCACATTGGCAATGTTGCTAATCATGCCGTACATTACAGCAGAACCTATGCTACTTACAGCATTACTGCTCATGTCGATCATTCGCTCCGCTGGTGCCGGCGTTCAAAATCCGGCGGTCAACGCAGTCATTCCGCAGCTTGTTCCCGAAGAACATCTTATGCGTTATAACGGCATTAACGCAACTATGCAGTCTGTCGTACAGTTTGGTGCACCGGTTGCTGCGGCTGTGGTGCTGACAATGAGTACACTTCGAGCCACACTTCTGATTGATATATTAACTGCCATCATTGGCATCGGTGTGTTTTCTTGCATCCTACTCCCCAAGCAAGAAAAAGCACAGGAAATGACATCTGTTCTGGCGGATATAGGCGTTGGTATTCGGTATGCTCATTCCTGCATGGTTGTTCGTAAAACACTCGTCATCTACGGCCTGTTTGTTTTCCTTACAGTCCCGGCAGGCTACTTATCCGGCTTACTTGTGAGCCGTGTTTTCGGAGATACTTACTGGTATTTGACGGCAGTTGAACTGGTTGGCTTTGGCGGGATGATGCTGGGCGGTCTCTTTATGAGCATTTGGGGCGGTTTCAAAAGTCGTAGATTAACATTGGTGACAGGGGTGGTGATGTTTGGCACAATGGCAATCGGCATGGGTGTCAGCCGCCATTTTATACTGTACCTTGTTTTAATGGCGTTGTATGGAATTGCATTGACCACGGTACAAACTACCATTACGACCATGTTACAGGAAAACTCGGAAGCCTCTATGCAGGGGCGTGTATTTGGCCTTATGAGTTCGCTCTATTCAAGTTGTTATCCGATCGGCATGGCTCTGTTCGGGCCGCTGGCTGATACAATCCCCTTGCGATGGATTATGGTTATTTCGGGTATTGCCCTTATAACGGTTGCTGGTACAGCTTATTGCGACCGACATTTGAAGTTTAATTAAAGCACAATCTGCCGTACGACGGCAAAAGAAAAAAGCCGTCGTACAGCAGACCATTTGACATGCCTAAAGGTAGCACGGGAAAAAGGCTATACAGATACCTTGTTTTTCGTAGACGATGGCATTACCGGCACCACCATGAAGCGCCCCGGATTTCAGAAAATGCTGACCGCTATCGAGGCCGGGTATATCTCTGCCGTGTTTGTTAAAGACCTCTCCCGGGTGGGTCGCAACTACATAGAGGTTGGCAAGCTGACGGAGGAGTTTTTCCCGCAGTACGATGTGCGCTTGGTCGCCGTTTCCGATGGCGTGGATAGTGATGAGGGGGACAATGAATTTACCCCGTTCCGCAACATTATGAACGAGTGGTACGCCAAGGACATTTCCAAGAAGCGGAAAATTGTCAACAAGATGAAAGGCAACGCGGGCATCCCGCTGTCCCAGCCGCCCTATGGATATATCAAAAATCCCGACGATCCCCGATTTTGGGTGATCGACCCGGAGGCCGCTGATGTGGTGCGGCGTATCTATGATATGGCCTTGGAGGGGTATGGACTGGCTGAAATTGCAAACGCCTTGGGCAAGGATGGGATCGTCAATCCAACTTACTACTGGCGGAACAAGGGCGTCAAACGCAGTGGCTCCAAAAGTACCTTGGAGCCTACCAAATGGGGACATACCACCGTCAAGAAAATCCTCACCTTGCAGGAATACTGCGGCGATGTCATCAACTTCAAAAGCTACTCCAAATCCTACAAGATGAAGCGGCGCATTGAAAACCCGGAGGAAAACCGGGCCATCTTCCTCAATGTCCATGAGCCGATCATTGACCGGGTCACATGGGAAAAGGTACAGACTTTGCAGAAAGGCACACGGCGCAAAAAGCCGACTGTTACCCAAGAGCCCAGCGTATTTTCCGGGCGGCTGAAATGTCCCGAGTGCGGCGGCAATCTCAACTTCCATTTCAATCAGAAAAACCACGACATTAAGTTTTTTAGTTGTCAAAATCACAACTCTGGCTTGCGGAAATGTTCAGCGACACACTACATCCGTCTGGATTTTCTGGAACAGGTGGTATTGTATGAGGTCAACCGTCTGGCGGCCTTTGCCAATGAGTATGAGAGTGAATTTGTAAAAGCCATGCTGGGCCGTTCTGCAAAGGTGGCTGAAAATGACCGTGCAAGAAAACAGCGGGAACTCAATACATTACTGATCCGTGACAAGGAACTGGATATGCTCTTTGAAAGACTGTATGAGGACAATGTAGCGGGAAAGATTGACGATTCCCGTTTTGCCAGAATGTCAAAGCGGTACGAGCAGGAGCAGGGCGAGATCGGCGCAAAGGTCAATACCCTACGGCTGGAACTGAAAAAGGCTGAGGGACAGCAGATGGACATGGAGGACTTCTTGGCAATAGTGCGGCGATATACTCATGTAACGAAAATCACCCGGCGCATGGTGTCTGAACTCATTGACCACATTGATGTGTACCATGCCGAAAAGTAGGATGGCGTGACCAATCAGCAGGTGGTTATCCACTATAACTGTATCGGAGCCTTTGAAGTGCCAGACCGCAAGAAAATCCCCGAGGCTGACATCATCATGGAAACAAGAAAAGGCGTAGCTGTCAGCTACGCCCCGGCACAAATCGCTGTATGAATTTTTCAGAAAATAAAAATGCGGAGTGTCCGTTACAGGATACTCAAATCCTATAAGGACACTCCGCATGGTCCGAGTGACTGGAGTCGAACCAGCCTTAGCTTGCTCCCAAACGGTTGAACTAAATTTTTTCTGATACTTTCTAATGGTTTTTAACTATTTTTGCTCCATTCCGCGCACTCTTTGCCGCTCTTAATTCCACTGTTTCCGAGTGTTCCGACGCTGTCTGTGGTCAAACATGTGGTCAAAGAGCCCTTCTTGACCAGGTGCGGTACAACTGCCGCTACCTGTTCAGAAGGGCTCTTTTTCCTGTTCGGGTTTGGGATATTGTAACTCTGGCGAAGCCTGAAAGCAAGTCATTTCTGCCCCTCAGGCGTATCAGTTTTTAACACGCCTATACAAAGAATACAGCCTGGCGGGAGGGGGTTACCTCACCTGCTCAGGAGCCAATAAAGGCCTGCAGCTGTGCGCTCCGCCGCATGGTCGTAGTGATTTCCGGGGTTCAACTGAAACACTGTGTCGATCCCCTTGCCCAGATAGAATGCCTGAATCTCTTCCGTGTTCTGCCTGACATTCCGCAGGAACGGGTTTCGAGTTTTGCTCTCCTTATCTCCCAGAGAAAAGTACATACAGTCCGGCCGACGCTTTGGCTCGTGAGAAAAGATGTACTCCTTTATACCGGGAAACCAGAGAGAGCCTGACATACTGCCAACCCGTGAAAAGAGATCCGTCCGGTAGATGGCGTACAAAGCAAACAGCCCCGCCAGAGAGTACCCAGCAATCCCACGCCAGGACGGCACTCCAGTAATTTCTTTCTCTGTCGTTGGGATAATCTCATCGGTCAGAAGCCGCAGATAGTCGTCCGCACCACCAGTGCAGGGCTCGGCACTTTTGAAAGCAGGCGGACTGTCCCAGGGTACCATATCATGGTTCCAGTCCAGATTACTGATGGTCACCAGCGTAAACGGCAGGCAGCCAACAGCCTGTGCGGCCTTAAATACCTTCTGTCCCTTGTTGGAGAAGGTATTGAGGTAAATAATAGGTGCGTTTACTTCAAAACTTGGGAAAATGGATATCGTTTTGCTCTTTGTTGAGAAAGTGCACATAATGAATCATCCGCTTTCTATTTTGACAGATGGTGTCATACAGAATAGTCCTGCTTATTGGACAAATATAAAGCTAAACTAATTTTCCAATGAAGAGAAACAAGATATATCAAAGCTGGATAGCTTTGTTGATATCTGCCAATAAGTCCTTGTCGGATTTTGGAATTCCAGTTATACTAAATACAATATACATCCACAAAGAGAAGATAGGAAGAGTGAAATATAATGCTGCCTCCTGGCCTCTACGAACAAGTAATCAATACTGCCCTGAACCGCGAGCTTTCGGAGATTCCCGATGCCCGCAAATCGGTTGCGCCCATTGACAAGGCGGAGGCCTCCAAAGTGCTGGCGCAGTATCTGGCGGATGTGGTGCAAAAGGGCCTGGAGAATGTGTTGGACAACGGCGGGGACATCTCTACGCAGATCGGGCTCGCCAACCAGATCGTAACCCTCATTCAGAATACGACCCAGGAAGCTGACTTTGCCGCGCTGAGCGTTGATCAGCGGGCGGAGCAGCTTCTTGCGCTTTTACGGGAGCAGGATCCCCGGCTGGCAATCGGCAAAACAGCTGCCGATCTGAGTCGGCCGGAGACCTCCATCGCCCAGAGCAGTCTGTTCACCGGGGCTATCCATGAGCCCCAGATGTACACGGAGCTCAAAAAGGAAATCGTCTCCGCCGACCGCATCGACATGCTGGTATCCTTCATCAAGTGGAGCGGCCTGCGGCTCCTGATGGACGAGCTGCGGGAATTTACCCAAAATGGAGGGGAACTGCGGATCATCACCACCTCCTACATGGGAGCCACCGATGTGAAGGCCATTGAGGAGCTACGTGCCCTGGCCAACACCAAAATCAAGGTCAGCTACGATACCAAGCGCACCCGGCTCCACGCCAAGACCTATGTCTTTTACCGGAATACCAGCTTCACCACCGCCTATGTGGGCTCCTCCAACCTATCTAATGCCGCCATCTCCAGCGGACTGGAGTGGAATGTGAAGATCACCCGTAGAGATCTACCGGAAACCATCGATAAGATCGCCGCCACATTTGAGAGCTACTGGAACTCCAACGAATTTGAGTACTACTCCGAGGATCAGAAGGAGCGACTGGCCCGGGCGCTGAAAGCGGAAAAATACTTCGACGCCAACAACGCCGAAGTCTACACCATGGATATTGCGCCCTACTCTTACCAGCAGGAGATCCTGGACAAGCTGGAGGCTGAGCGCACTGTTCGGGGCTACACCCGCAACCTGGTGGTGGCTGCCACCGGCACCGGCAAGACAGTGATCTCCGCTCTGGACTATAAGCGCTTCTGCAAGCAGCATCCTGGCAAGGCCTGCCGGCTGCTCTTTGTGGCCCACCGGGAGGAGATCCTGAGGCAGAGCCTGTATACCTTCCGAGCAGTCTTGAAGGACGCCAATTTCGGCGAGCTGTTTGTGGGCAGCTACCGGCCAGAGGGTATTGGCCACCTGTTTTTATCCATTCAGACCTTCAACTCCCAGGATTTCACCGCCAAAACCGCTCCGGATTTTTACGACTACATTGTGGTGGACGAGTTCCACCACGCAGCGGCGCCTACTTACCAGAAGCTACTGTCCTACTACCAGCCTCAGATCCTCCTGGGCCTGACAGCCACTCCGGAGCGTATGGACGGTAAGAGCGTACTGCCCTACTTCAACAACCGGATTGCCGCGGAAATCCGGCTGCCGGAGGCCATCGACCGCAAGCTGCTGTGCCCCTTTCAGTATTTCGGTGTCACCGACACAGTGGATCTGAACACTCTGAAATGGAGTGCCGGCGGCTACGACAAAAATGAGCTTTCCAATCTCTACACCCTCAGCGGTGCCGTGGCCAATCGCCGTGCCGATCTGGTGGTGTCCTCCCTTCTCAAGTATGTGACTGATATCGACGAGGTCAAGGGACTGGGCTTCTGCGTGTCCATCGAGCACGCGGAGTTCATGTGCCGCTATTTCAACAGCCACGGAATTCCATCCATTTTCCTGACCGGGAGATCCTCCGATGAGGGGAGAAAAACCGCCAAGGGGCGGCTGGTGAGCGGCGAGGTGCGCTTCATTTTCGTGGTGGACATCTACAACGAAGGCGTGGACATCCCAGAGGTCAATACGGTGCTGTTCCTGCGGCCCACCGAGTCCCTGACCATCTTCCTCCAGCAGTTGGGCCGTGGTCTGCGGCTGGCGGAGGATAAGGAATGCCTGACCGTGCTGGACTTTATCGGCCAGGCCAACAAGCGGTATAACTTTGAGGACAAGTTTGCCGCCCTGCTGTCCAATACCACTCGCAGCGTGACCCGGGAGATCAAAGACGGGTTTGTCTCCGCGCCCAAGGGCTGCTATATCCAGCTGGAGAAGAAGGCTGCCAAGTACATCCTGGATAACATCCGTGCCTCCTACGGAAATACCGCCGGACTGGTGTCCCGAGCGGCCAGCTTTGCGGAGGACAGCGGTTTGGATCTGACCCTGGCAAACTTTCTGGACTATTATCATTTGGGCCCCAGGGCAATCTACAAGTTTTCCTCCTTCTCTCGCATCTGTGCTCGGGCAGATGTAATTGCAGATTTCAGTGAACCGCTGGAGGAGGTGCTCACGAAAGCCTTTGCCCGATTGGCCGTTGTGGACTCCCAGCGCTGGATTCGCTTTTTGTTGGATCTGCTGCCCCGCCTGGACAATGCGGACTTTGCGACGCTGGATGAGCTGGAACAGCGCATGCTCCAGATGTTCTACGTAACTGTTTGGGGCAAGGCGGCAGAAAGCTGGACATCCGATGAAGTGCTGGACAACCTGTATGCCCTCTCGGACAGTCCCGTGCTGCTGGGCGAGCTTTTGGACCTGCTCCGCTATCGGTATGAGCAGATCGACTTCATTGACGAGCCGGTGGAGCTGGGCTTTGACTGCCCGCTGGACCTCCACTGCACCTATACCCGGGACCAGCTGCTGGTGGCGCTGGATTTCCTGAAACCGGCCACGGTGCGTGAGGGTGTGAAGTGGCTGCCGGAGAAACATCTGGATGTGTTCTTTGTGACGCTGAATAAGGCGGACAAGGACTACTCGCCCACCACCATGTATCACGACTACTCCATCAACGAAAACCTGTTCCACTGGCAGAGCCAGAGCACCACAGCGGCGGACTCTCCCACCGGTCAGCGGTACATCCACCACCGGGAACGTGGGAGCAAGGTGCTGCTGTTTGTTCGGGAGTTCAAGGCGGACCGGATTACCGGAGGCGCTGAGGCCTATACCTTCCTGGGCACAGCTAACTACGTGAAGCATAGCGGGAGCAGGCCGATGAATATTACCTGGAAGTTGGATCGACCCATTCCAGCGAAGTTTTTGAAGAAGACAAATAAATTGGTGGTGGGATAAATGACAGAGGTAGTAGCAGCCCTGATTTGGGATGAAAACAAGTTTATGATATGCCAGCGTCCAGCCCATAAAGCCCGAGGGCTGCTGTGGGAGTTCGTCGGTGGCAAGGTAGAGCCAGGAGAAACCAAGGAACAGGCACTCATCCGGGAATGCCAAGAAAAACTGGCTATTACTCTGGACGTAGGCGAGGTGTTCATGGATGTGGTTCACGAATACCTGGATCTTACGGTTCACCTGACGCTTTTTCATGCGACCATCCGTGAGGGTACCCCCCAGAAATTGGAGCACAATGACATCCGTTGGATTACGGTGGATGAGATTGATCAGTACGAGTTCTGCCCGGCGGATGAGGAAATTTTGAGGAGGCTGAAGGATGCCTATTAAAGCCTATCACAAGCTGGTGAGGGATCGCATTCCAGAGATTATTGAAGCAGACGGAAAAATCTGTGTCTGCGAAACACTTACTGATGAGGACTACATACATCTTCTGGACCAGAAGCTGAACGAGGAACTGGCGGAATATCAGGAGAGCAAATCTCTGGAAGAACTCGCCGACCTTCTGGAGGTCATGCAGGCGGTCGTGAAAGCCCGGGGCTGGACGCTGGAAGAATTGGAGCAGGTGCGGGCGGACAAGGCTGACAAACGGGGTGGATTTGAAAAGAAAATTCTTTTGAAAGAAGTGCGGGAAAAGGAGCCTTCTGATGGATGAAAAAGACGATTTAATGGCCAGAACCATGGTAGAAAATTTGAGCATCGGCATTAACCCTCTCACAGGCAGAGCACTTCCACCGTCGGATTGCTGCGCCAACGAGGTGGTACAAGAAGCGCTAAAGGCGGTATTGGAGCATTGTTCCCTGGAATCCTATGCCTCTATTCTGGAGCGGCAGAGAAAAGAGAAAGAGGCGGCTCAAAAGGAGAAAAAAGAACGCCGAAAAACTCAATACCCGAATACCGGGAAGTCGTGGTCCAGAGAGGAAAGCGAGAAACTCTATGACTTGTACTTTCGGAGAAAGAATAACATCTGGCAAATCGCAAACATCTTGAAAAGAACACCTGGAAGTGTCTCAACTCATTTGAAAAAATTTGGATATTGATTGTGAGGTGATCTCCATGTCTACCTACCGCTCCGCCTCCGGCAGCAGTGCCGAGGATCTGTTTATCGAACTGTTCTCCGACACTTTTGGCGCTGAGAAAGCTGGCTATCTCTACTCCCAATACCCCTTCTCCGACATCTATCAGAACAGCCGATTTGCTGACTTTCTGATTGAAAATGGCGGACGGAAAGTGGCTATCGAGATCGACGATGAGGCATCCCACAACCCCAAGCTGATCTCCCAGAACAAGTTCTATGATGACCTGCTCAAGCAGAACAGCATGGTCTACCTGGGCTGGGATGTGTACCGCTGGGCGGTGCGGCAGATGCAGCAGCAGCCGGAGACCGTCAAGGACGAACTGCGGGTATTCCTGGGGCAACACCCCAGCTTCAAGGAAATTGAGGACTATCTCCCCACCCAGCGGGGCAAGTCCCTGGACGGCTCTCAGTTGGAGCTGAAGGAACATCAGAAACAGGCTTTGGCATCGTTGGAGGAAATGCGCTGCAACTTCGAGACCATCGCCTTGCTCTATCACGCCACCGGCACCGGCAAGACGGTGACCGCCGTCATGGATGCTAAGCGGTTTGGCAAACGGACGCTGTTCCTGGCCCACACGGTGGAACTGGTAGACCAGGCCACAAAGACCTTCCGGGAGCTGTGGCCCAGAGCCACGGTGGGACGGTATGTGGAGAGCATGAAGCAGGGCAACGCCTTTGTGGTCTGCGGCAGCATCCAGAGCGTGGCTCTGAACCTGGAGCGGTTCAAACCGGATGACTTCGGATACATCATTGTGGACGAGGCCCACCACGCCTCTGCCGATACATATCAGAAGGTCCTGTCCTATTTCACACCGGAATTTACCCTGGGGCTGACGGCCACGCCGGAGCGGGCCGACGACAAGAACATCCTGGACATTTTCCAAAACACCGCCCACAAGCTGGACATTCAGACCGCCGTGGAGATCGGCGAGCTGGTGCCGGTGCGGTGCATCCGCATCCACACCAACATTGACCTGACCAAGGTGCGGTTCAACAGCGTCCAGTACAACATCCGGAATCTGGAGAGCAAGATCTATGTGCCGGAGCGAAACCAGCTGATCGTGGACACCTGGCTCCAGTATGTTAAGGACAAGCGGACGGTTATCTTTTGTGCCTCTGTCAAACACGCCCAGGAGATCGCCGGTCGGCTCCACGACGCCGGTGTGGCCGCTGAGGCCGTATCCGGAGAGGTCAAAGCCAGTGACCGCCGGGAGGTGCTGGCCCGGTTTGAGAAGGGCGAGACCATGGTGCTGTGCGCCTGTGATCTGCCCAACGAGGGCTGGGACTGTCCGGCCACGGAAGTGCTGTTCATGGCCCGGCCCACCATGTCCAAGGTGCTCTATACCCAACAACTGGGCCGCGGTATGCGGCTGGCTCCTGGCAAGGAGAGCCTGATGGTCTTTGACTTCGTGGACAACGCCAGCCAGTACAACATGCCCTATTCCATGCATCGGCTGTTCCGCCTGAAGGAGTACAAGCCCGGTGCCCTGGTGCTGGGCACAAAACAGCAGAAAACCGCCGAACAGGGCCTCTACGACCGGGGCGAGCGTCCGGATGCCCTCATCGACTGGCCGGTGGATGCCCTGGACTACGAATTAGTGGATGTTTTCAACTGGCAGGAGGAGGCCGCTGGCATGATCTCTCAGATGGAGTTCGTCCGCCGGGTGGATGTGCAGACGGAGACCATCGAGCGGTATGTCAGGGATGGCCTGCTGGTGCCCGATCTGGTGGTGCCTATGAGCGAGCACCGGACCTTTAAATATTTCAAGGAGGAAACTCTCCAAAAATATGCGGAGCAGTACGGCTGGACGCTCATCGACGACTCCAACCGCAAGGATCTGTTTCTGGATATGGTGCGGCAGATGGACATGAGCTACTCCTACAAGCCGGTGCTGCTCAAGGCTGTGCTGTTGTTAGCCGACGACAAAGGCCGGGTGAAACTCAGCGACATCGTCACCTACTTCCGGGAGTTCTATGAGGCCCGCCGGGTGGCTGGGCTGGTGGTGGAGAAGGCCAACAGCATCTACGCCAAGGGCGGCTATACCGACGCCCAGGCCCAGCGGAACATCCTGTCTAACCCGTTCAAGCGGTTCGAGGATATGCAGATGCTCCACCATACCAAGACTCTGGGCGTAATCCAGGTGGACGAGTCCGTCTGGAAAAAGCTTACCCGGGAAGAGAAGCGGGAAATTGAACAAATTTGTTTCGAGAAGCTGGAGCAATATTACCGTCGGTTAAATCAGTAATTTGACAATATGGAGTATTTAGCACCTCAAAACATCCAGTATTTTCAAACAGTTGATGATCTATTTACAAAGAGGCTGCAGCAGAATAGCTATAGCCAACCATAACGATTTGGAAGAAGCGCATAGAAAACATATTAGATAAACATCTATCACGGAGGAACGCTATGAGTGATAAATTCATTTACAGACTGGATGATGAAATATCTTTCAGGAAATGTTCACTTTTTGATGAATGCAATACCGACCACGGAGATTGTACGAACTTCCGCATAAAGGAATTTCATTTTTGCGATAACTATTTCTGTAACCAGGAAGGAATACATTTCCACTGTACTAAGCATCCTGAAATTGAATTAGACTATGATAATGACTTTGATGGCGATGTATTGACCTGCCCAAAATGCAAAAATCAAATTGAAATTGGTAGCACAAAGGCTCTGATTTCTCGCTGTCTAAGAGTGCTGAATCGTGAAATATTCAAAGATGCAACTCTCATCCGTTTAGATGACTGGTACACACCGGAAATTAAAGAAAAAATCAAACCCACTCCTGATTATCGTCTTACAACAAATGTTAAGACCGATAAAGATGGGGATACGATTATTATTCTTTATGTCAGTTATGTCGGTACCGGCAATAAAGTGCAATATTTTATCAAACCAGAAAAAGGTCAACTCACAAGCGACCACAAAGATTTGGATCCGGCAAAGATTATTTCAAAAATTGAGGTTACGCTTAAAAATCGTATTTTAACACAATCGTATCACGAAGAACAATAAGGATGATTTAGTTCATGAATATTAACAACATCAATGTAAACAAGTATCCGGTCTCGCAGGTATTTGATCCAGAATCGAAGGTAATATTTGAAATTCCGAAGTATCAGCGTGAGTACACTTGGGGCTCCAGAGAATGGGAAGCCCTGTTTGACGACCTTACCGAAAATGATGACGGATACTTCCTTGGCTCTATCATCTGCATCAACTCTGCCACGGATACGATCAATGCACCAAAGTTCGAAGTTGTTGATGGTCAACAACGACTGATTACACTCAGTTTGTTCTTTGCTGCACTCTATACCACCATGAATTCATACAAAGACATTCTGGATGAAGATCAGCAGTCTGATATTCTTCAACTCAAGCGTAAGTTAGTGCTGAAGAAAACACAGTCTGATATTCGTGTTGTCCCACAGATTCAAGGTAGTAACCATGATGATTTTATGGGCCTCCTCGCTAAAATCGGTATTATTCCAAAACACCCCATACCCAAATTTGCTGGGCTCAGAAGAATTGAGAAAGCTTACAATTATTTCAAAAAGCGCATTGACACTGTCTTGGATGACACTTGCGACAAAGTCTTTACAATGTTCAGAATTCTCGAAAAAGTCAACTCTGCGATCCTCGTTATGATTGAGGTTTCAAACCATGCGGATGCGTACACCCTGTTTGAATCTTTGAATAATAGGGGTACGCCTCTAACATCGGTCGACCTCATTAAAAATCTTCTTTTGTCTCGGTTAGATATCAATGGTAACGGAAATATTGATTATTACTTCTCCTGTTGGACAGGAATCCTTTCCGAACTTGGTGAAGAATATTCGGATCAGGAGCGTTTCTTCAGGCAGAACTATAACGCGTTCAGGAAAAAACTTAATGGCCCTTTCTATAAAGGAGACCGTCAGTACCCTCTCGGTACCATTGCAACACGGTCTACAATGCTGGATATCTATGAAAAGATTATCACTAAGAACCCTGTTGCCGCTCTGAATGAACTCGCCGAAAATGCCGCAATCTATGCCGGTATTATATTAAACAAAACGGATAATCTTTCGGAGAAACAACACGAAAGCTATCTGGACCTTCAACGCGTCCAAGGCGCTCCGTCCTACCTGCTTATTATGTATCTGATCAAGCAGCAGGATAGTCTCGGTGTGACTGATGACGATGTCGTTAAGATTTGCAAATTGCTGGTCAACTTTTTTGTCCGTCGTAATCTTACAGACACGCCACCTACTCGTGATCTAACCCGAATCTTCATGTCATTTATTGAGAATATTGAACAGAATGATTGCCACGGATCAGATATTTATTCGAGCCTACGTGATATGCTGATCTCCGTTTCTGCTTCGGATAAATTTTTTGAAGAAAAATTGCGAGGTCCAGTTTACGATGAAAACAGTAGTGCTACCCGTTTTATCCTCTGTATGATGGCAAAGCGCGGAATGACTCGTGAAAATGCGCATGATCTCTGGAGGAAGACAAACAGCAATCAATATGTTTGGTCCATTGAACATATTTTTCCACAGGGTCCGAATATTCCAGACTGTTGGGTGGATATGATTGCTGGTGGTGACCGAGAAAAAGCAAAGGAATATCAATCGCTTTATGTACATACACTGGGAAATCTCACAATTACCGGATACAATAGCACGTTGAGCAATAAAGCCTTCGCCGAAAAGAAGGAACGCAAAGACAACAACGGCCAGTACATCGGTTACCGCAATGGACTTAATCTAAACTACGACATCTGTGACAAGAGTGAGTGGACAGTGGATATTATTAAAGCCCGGACAGATCGCATGGTGAAAGAAATCATGGTGATGTTTGCGCTGTAGGACAAAGGAGCAACCATTTCACCGTGTGGGGAAAAATTGGCGGCAAATCCAAAGGAGTTGGCTCAAAAAAAGATATGGTCAACTTCCGTTTCCTTAACAAGACACTTTCTATAGAAATACTAAGAAGTCCAATTTTGATAAAAATTTAATTAAAAAAGGCTGTTGTATAAATTCAGTTCTCTACAATCCTGGAATATGTGTGGCTCGAGTTAATTAGGCATCAAATTATAAAGCGTCGTTCAAGCAGATGTTATTACAAAGGCTCCGCCATGTGTCATTTCAATTTCATGTGATCTAACAGTCTTGCTGAGATGTAGAAAAAGGAGCGATGCAAAATGAATGTCATCTGCTTCGGTGATTCCAACACCTACGGATACGATCCCCAAGGCTATTTCGGTGGGCGCTATGATGCGGACAGCCGGTGGGTAGACATCCTGGCTATGGAGACCGGGTGGACAATCTCCAACATGGGTCAGAACGGCCGGGAGATTCCGTCTGCAGATCCCGACTTCCCTGCTGACACAGATCTGCTGATCGTCATGCTGGGGACCAATGATCTGCTCCAGGGGTGTAGGCCTGAGCAGGCCGCTGAGAGATTGGAGCGGTTTCTCTCAGGCATCCCTCTGGACCGAAGCAAGATCCTACTGATCGCACCGCCGCCAATGACTCTGGGCGAGTGGGTGCCCAGCCAGCAACTCATTGATGACTCCCATACCTTTGCCAAGTGCTGTCAGGCCCTGGCGGAGCAACTGGATATTCGCTTTGCCAACGCCGGAAACTGGGGTATTTCCCTGGCCTATGACGGTGTACACTTCACAGAGCAGGGCCACAAAGCCTTTGCCGCCGGACTTCTGGAGGAACTCAAATGAAACGAATTTTACCTCTGCTGCTTTGCCTACTGCTACTGACTGGATGCGGTGGAAACACCTCGGACAGCTCCTATGAGCAGATCACCCAGGAAGAAGCCAAAGAAATGATGGATACCCAGGAGGTCATCATCCTGGATGTGCGGGAGCAGGACGAATATGATAGCGGCCACATCCCCGGTGCTGTCCTGCTACCGGTAGGCACGATTGACGAGAACACTGCCGCCGAGGTGATTCCGGAGAAGGACTCCACGGTGCTGGTCTACTGCCGCAGTGGAAACCGTAGCAAGACCGCGTCCTCTACTCTGGCAGACCTGGGCTACACCGACATCTACGAATTCGGCGGCATCAATACCTGGCCCTATGAGACAGAGCCATAAGTGTAACGGAAGCCTGTAAACAGCACAAAATCTACATCGCCTATACAAAGAATACGGGACCGGCTTTTGTAAGCCGGTCCCGTATTCTTTTTCTTGTCAGTGATTCAGGAGTTTTTCAGCCACTCCACATATTCCTCCAGGGTGATGACATCGCGGTCACATTTCTTTTTCATCTCTCTGGCCTGCTCACTCCAGGCATAAAAATCCGTATCGGAAATGCGCCCGGCTTTGATCCAGGCAAACCGCTTCTTATACTCCTTGCGGTAGGCCTTGAATACCGGATCGTCAGACTGTTTCTTTGTCCACTGCTGGAAGGCTCCAGCCTCACGGCAGGTCTGCTGTCCTCTGGGCACCGGACGCTCACAGTACTCTGCGCTGACCCGTCCGGTCTGCGGGAAGTAGCGGCCGCAGTTCTTGCAGCGCCGCACCGTAATGCCCCTCTCCACGCAACTGCGCAGAGAATAGTCGATCATGTCCGGAATGCTGGCGGAGTACAAAACCGGCGAACACCGCCCCGGCTCCACCGGCTCAAAGCTGAGCGGAATGGGGCGGAAGCGAAACAGGCTGGGATCCCTCGGACTATCGTGAAGATAATTCTTAGCCGCCTGCTGCTGTGGGTCGCGCCCTGCGCTGTCCACATCCAGAACCAAATCAAAGAATCGCTGCACCTGCTTCTGATAGAGGAGAAGCTGCTCCGGGAGCTCCCACAGTTCCGCCAACATCTGCTCATCCTCCGCGCTGCCCCGGTCCCCATAAATCCCAATTCTGGAGAAACGGTCATACCAACGCACATACAGAAGCTCCAGATAGATATGCCGACTTTTCAGCTGGCCCAGTTCCACCATGGCATCTGTGCCAGCCTCACGGTCATCCTCAGCGATCAGCCGACTCCAACGATCTGCGATCCGCTGGAGAATGGGTGTCAGTTCCCCACAGTCCATCTCCAGAAAGGTGAGCAGGCTCTCCAGAAATGGAAACTCCCGATCAACGGACGGTACTCCCTGTATGCCAGAGGCGTCACACTGAAAAAGCTCCCGCTTTTCAGAGAAATACATTTTCACATACCACATAGTCGGCTCCTCAAAAATAGACTAATGATAAATTAGAGTTTCAATAGACTTGACAAACGTATTTTGGTGTGTTAAGATACACTCGCAGTGGTGACTGTCTAATTAAAATTATTATTAGTCTAACATCAGGAAGGCAATTTGTCAATGAAAACTTTCCTTGTCCTCCTGGTACTGCACCTTGAAAACAGAATACCCATCACCAGAGATGATACTCCCTGGAGAAGTATTGCCATGACGCTGTTGTGGGCGAAGCAGCCGAGCATACCAAGGGGAAGCAAACGCCGTGCGTGTCAAACAAGGCCGCAGGGCAGGAACGGGTATGGTGATGGCCAGACACAGGCAAAAGACAGTCACCGTAAAAAAAGACCGCTGAACTGCTGCAACAGTTCAACGGCCCGCTGCGTTTCGGAAAACACAGCCCAATCTGTGTTCAGTTTATCAGAGAGACCTCCGAAACGCAAGAACAATTTTTCTCTGTATTTGAAAATGATCGGAGGTATTGAAATGAAGATGTCAGTCTGTAAAAGCTACGGCGACCTGCCGCTGTTTCTCAATGCAAAACTGGTGGCACAGGTGCTGGGCGTGTCCATCTCCACCGCCTATGAGGTGATGCACGAACCCGGTTTCCCGGTACTGCGTGTGGGCAGCCGCATGGTGGTGCCGAAAGAAAAGTTCATTCAGTGGGCGGAGGAGCAGTCCGGAGGTGCCAAATGAGAAAACAGAACTGGCCCAAGCGTGATCCCATCAAAAACTATTTCCCGCTGCCCAATGAGATCTACGATCTGGGATTGTCCCGGGGCGCGATCTCGGTGTACAGCTTCCTGCTGCGCCGGGAGGACCGCAGGACCTATCAGTGTCTGCTCAGTTACCGGGAGATCGGCGACGGCGTGGGGATGTGCGTGACCACGGTACGCAAGTATGTGGCGGAGCTGGAGGAGCGATCGCTGATCCGCACGGAGCATACCTCTGTCGTCACCAGGGACGGCCGCAAGCGCAACGGCCGCCTGCTCTATCACATCCTGCCCATCCAGATGTCCATCAACCAGTACTACGAGCGGCAGTTCCAGGAGGCCGAACTGGCACTGGAGCGGCAGAAGGTAACAAAGCGCCTGGCCGCGCTGGAGAGAAAGGAGTGTGTATCCGGATGCTGATGCAGGAACTGGGCCGTATCATACAAGAAGATCCCAATCTGTGCGCCATGGCTATGGTAGACAAGCGAAAGTACATCATCAGCAAGTGGAACGCCAGTCATAGTGAGCCCATCGACGAAGATGCTGTGGCACTGTTCCTCTGCGATGAGAACCGCGGCAACCTCACGGATGAGCAGAGAGTATTTGCGAAAGAGCGCTGTGCAGAATTTGAATTCTGTCTGCAATCAAATTACTGTGTACCGACTGCTTCAATGCGGCGAGATGATGCGCCAGCATCTGGTGTCCGGCCCGGCGGAATACTTCCGGATTTTCCTGCCGCAGTACGCCGTCCCCTGTGGCAGAGGAATCCCCCTTTGCAGCGGCCTGTGAGGCGCTGTGTGCCCTCCTTCGGGGCAGGGCAGAGTCCCTGCCCCACCTGGGACTTTCAAGGCGGATTTGACCCGATTCCGGGCCAGGCTTTGGGACGGAGGCCGCGGGGGGACGAAGAGCAGGAGAAACCCCTGGCGCTTTTGTGCGCCCGGGCAGTCACATCCGCCCGCAGTGCGGGCGGTTTCGGGGATTTGAAGTTGGCGCTGTTTCGGCCAGTAGGCTTTGAGATTGGCGCTGTTCTTGTAAAAAATCGCCTGAATCCCCGCTGTTGTGGGATTTCAGGCGGCGCTGATGAGAAAAGGAGGCGATTTTGGCGATGAAAGAGTTGAAGAAGAAACACTCGGTGTGGCTGAGTGAATCGGCCTGGTCCAATGTGGAACATCACTACCAGGCGGACAACTGCTCCACCAAAAACGAGTACATCGAAAAGGCGATCCAGTTCTATTCCGGCTACCTGGACACGGAACACGCGGAGGAATATCTGCCTCGTGTCCTCTCTGATGTGCTGGAAGGCAAGCTGGGTGCCTTCGGAAAACGCATGGGGCATCTGCTCTTCAAGCAGGCAGTGGACCAGGATCTGATGGCGAATCTGCTTGCCAGCGATATCAATGTTAGCCTGGATACGCTGCAAAAACTTCGGGTGCGCTGCGTGAAAAATGTGAAAGAGACCAACGGGGAAATTGACTTCCAGGATGCGTTTCGGTTTCAGAAGAGGATTGAGGAATGAAGGGTCTTATCCAAAAGTCCGGCTACATCAAGCCGGGAAACGGCGGCGGACACTATGCTGAGTACATCGCCACTCGGGAGGGTGTGGAGCTTATGGATGCTCAATATCCCTCCCATGAGGGCAGCGGATACCTGGAGTACATGGCCGAGCGTCCCCGCTCTCACGGGCTGTTCTCCGCTGACGGTGCTGCTGATCTGGAGCAAACCATGGAGGAGATCAATGCACACGCCGGTCCGGTGTGGACCTTCATCTACTCGCTGAAGCGGGAGGATGCCGCACGGCTGGGCTACGAAAACGGTGAGAGCTGGCGTAGATTGCTGCTGGCCCATCAGACAGAACTGGCGGCGGCGATGAAAATTCCGCCCAGCAGCTTTCGTTGGTGCGCCGCCTTCCACGATGAAAAGCACCACCCGCACATCCACATGATGGCCTGGTCCAATGATCCAAAGCAGGGTTACCTGACCGAACGTGGGATTGAGCAGATGCGCTCCCAACTGTCCAACGATATCTTCCAGGACGAACTGTTGTCTCTCTATCAGGAGAAGGATCTGTCCTACCAAGAGGTACGGGACGCTGCTATGGAAGCCATGGGCCGTCTCATCCGGGAGATGAAGTCCGGTCTTTGCGTCAGTCCTATCATTGCCGGGCAGATGGAAACACTGGCCGGGATGCTGACGGAGGTCAAAGGTAAAAAGTTGTACGGCTATCTGAAAAAGCCAGTAAAGGCGCAAGTGGATGCCATCGTGGACGAACTGGCCAGGCTCCCAGAGGTGGCGGAGTGCTATGAACAATGGAATCGGCTGCGGGATGAGCTGGAGCGGTATTACAAAGACACGCCGAGAGAACACAAGACTTTGTCACAGCAGCAGGAGTTCAAAGCCATCAAGAACATGGTCATCCGGGAGGCTGAAGAACTGCGCTTAGGTACTTTCACCTTCGAAGATACGACCATGAAAGATGAAGTGGATGAGGACCAGGAGGAGGTGTACTACGCCTGGTCCTCCCACTGGGAGATGGCAGAGGCCTACCAGAACGCGAAAGAAATCCTCTCAGTATATGAAAACACAGAGGAAGAAAAAGCGGAACAGGTGCGGTTACTGGGGCAGCTCTGGGACGCCGGCTTCACCGTTGCCGCTCACCTGCTGGGCAAATGCTGGCGGGATGGTATGGGCGTGCTGCCGGATGACAAACAGGCGGAGCTGTGGTTTCGCCGTGCCGCTAAAGCGGGTCATGACTTTTCCCAATACGCCCTTGGTAAACTGCTGCAAAGTCAAAAACGAATGGAGAAGGCAGTGTCCTGGTATGAGAAAGCCGCGGCGCAGGGCAATTCCTACGCCGCCTACCGGCTGGGCAAGATGTATCTGGAAGGAACGGATGTCCCGAAGAATATAGCCAAGGCGGTAGAGTATCTGACCGATGCCGCTCAAGAGGGTAACCAGTATGCTCAGTACACCCTGGGCAAGCTGTATCTCACCGGAGAGGATGTGGCTCGGGATCAAGAGCAGTCGTACCGCTGGTTCTGGGCGTCCGCATCACAGGGAAACGAGTACGCCCAGTTCTTCCTGGACCACTTCAATGACAACCACAGTCCTAATGTGCTCCTCTCTGCCACCAAACTGCTCCACCACATGGGCCGGATCTTTCAGGACAACTCCATCCCGCCCTGCCCGCCGGGCAGTCACAGAACAGACCGTAAACTGCTCCAGAAGATCCGTCAGAAGAAGATCGCCCTGGGCCACAAGCGGGATGATCATGAGGAGGAGCAGAACATGGGTGGCATGACCATGGGCGGGATGTAGGCGTATTAAAATCTGACATGCCAAAACAAAGATAAAAACCTCTTCACAGCCCAGAAATCTTTCTGAAAAAGTTTCAAATAAGGGGTGGATATTGCAAAGAGGTTCGGGTATTGTGTGTTGCTGAAAAGGAGGCGATGCGCAATGAACGACTACATGAGAGCCCTGCACCAGCGGTTCTTTCGGGAACCGGATGTGTCAGAGTTGGAAGAAGATATCGAGAACACCCGCCAGGAGGTCCGAGACTTCTTGGATAAGATGCAGCGCCGCAGGCTCATGCATCTGGTGGACAGTCAGAATCTGTTGAAAGAAGAGATCTCCCTGGCCAGCTTTACCGCAGGATTCAAACTGGCCTGGGGGCTGAGCAAAGAATTGGAGGCGGACGGCCTGTACTCCTTCGACGAGGAAGAGACTGAACGCGTCTGCCGCAGAATGGAACAGGAGGAGTGATTGAGATGACAAATCGGCTTCCCATTCAGCGGTGCCAGTACTGTGGGTGCGAGGACATCGGTCTTGGCTGGCAGCACGGCGAAGCGCTGGTCACATTCAAGAAACACGGAATGCTGGGCAACCGGCTGCGGTATCTGATCTGCCGCCGCTGCGGCGCTGTGCTCTACCAGTACGTGGCGGAACCTTACAAGTATCCTCCTGTGAAATAGGCTACACAGTAACCGCACAACAAATGAAACTGAACGATTGGAGGTGAAACAACATGGCAAAAAGACGACCATCAGGAGATGGCATGGTGCGCAAGCGGGAGGATGGCCGCTGGGAAGGCCGCATCGTGGTGGGCCACAAGGAAAACGGTGATCCCCTCTTCCGATATGTGCTGGCCAAAACCCAGAAAGAACTGTTGGCCAAGCTTCACCGTGACATGGATATCTATCAGGACGCACAGCTCACTGAGGACAGCCGTATGACCCTGGGCGAGTGGCTGGATCGCTGGATGGAGGAGTACGGTGCCGTCACCCTGCGGCCCAACACCCTGCGCAGTTATGAGCAGTACATCCGGTGCTATGTGAAGCCGTATCTCGGTGGCAAGATCGTCTCCCGGGTCACACGGCTGGACATCCAAAAGCTGTACCGGAAGCTGAAGAAAGAGGGGCGCGTCCACGACCACCCGGAGTATGGGCACGAACTGTCGGACAGCATGGTGCTCCGCATCCACGCCATGCTCCACCGCTGCCTCAAGGATGCGGAACGGGATCACATCGTTCCCTATAACCCAACGGACGGTGTCAAGCTGCCCAAGAGCAACTACAAACCGAAGCAGGTTCTCGACCGAGAGCAGATGGATGCGTTCCTTGCGGCAGTGGACAAGAATGAAATCTGGCGTGACTTCTTCTACACGGAGTTGACCACCGGCCTTCGTCGAGGTGAGATCTGCGGCCTCATGTGGAGGGACTTCGACGAGAACGCTGGTACGCTGAAAATCCTCCGCTCGGTGAATGTACCTAAGCGGGGTGAAATGGAGATCGGCGAGACCAAGACTGAGAGGGGCAGACGCACCATCCGTCTGCCCCCCAGTACTGTCCAGCGATTAAAGGAGAGGAAAAAACACGCGGTCAGTCAATGGATCTTCCCGGAACCGCTGGCTCCAGAGAAACCGGTGCGTCCCAGCGCCGCCTACTACTGGATGAAGGTACTGCTGAAAGAAGCGGGTCTGCCTCACATCAGGTTCCATGATTTACGCCACACCTTCGCCACCCACGCTTTGGCCAGCGGTGTGGATGCCAAGACTCTCTCCGGTATCCTGGGACACACCAACGCATCGTTCACGCTTGATACCTACACTCATGTGACACCGGATATGCAGAGAGCTGCCAGCGATGTAGTTGGCGGCTTTCTGAAAAATCTATTGGGAGAGGAGTTGAACCCATGGCAAGGAAACGAAAAAGCGGAACCGGCACCATAAGGCAGCGCAAAGACGGCCGCTGGGAAGGCCGGGCCGTGGTGGGCTATGATGACAAGGGCCTGCCCAAAACGAAAAATGTGCTGGCCAAGACCAAGCGTGAGTGTCAGGAAAAGCTGACCAAGCTGATGGAAACAGTGGGCGGCGCCAAGTCAGAGAAGATCTGCGCCGATATGCCCTTCGGGGAGTGGATGGACTTCTGGTATCAGACCTACATCAAGTCCGGCCTCCGCCCCGCCACGCAGAACACTTATGAGAGTACCATCTATCAGCATATCATCCCGCAGCTGGGCAAGATTCCGCTGTGCCAGTTGACTCAGAAGGACCTCCAGCAATTCTACGCCTACCTGAAAAAGGAGGGACGGCTTGTTCGCACAGAACAATATGGGAAGGGCCTGTCCGATCGGATGGTGCGGATGTGTCACGCCAAATGCCGTGCGGCACTGGACCAAGCGGTGCAGGAGAACCTGATCCGAACCAACCTGGCCGTGGGCTGTAAGCTGCCACCCAAGCGTAGCCGGGAGATGCAAGTGCTGTCACGCCAGGAACTCCAGCGATTTCTCATTCAGGCAAAGGCGGACGGCTACTTCGAACTGTTCCTGCTGGACTTGTCCACCGGCCTTCGCCGAGGAGAACTGCTGGCCCTACAATGGTCCGACTTGGATCTGGATACCGGAACACTGTCTGTGACCAAACAGGTCTATGAGGTAAATGGAAAGATGCAGCTGAGTGTCCCCAAGACAAAAGCCTCTATCCGCAAATTGGTGTTGCCGCCTGCCGTGGTGGAGGTGTTCCGGGAATACCGAAAAACGGCAAAGTCCCGGTGGCTATTCCCCTCTCCGAAGAATTTGGATATGCCGCTCACACCCGGCTCCATGCTCCGGCGGCTCCATATCATTCTGGAGCGGGCCGAGTGCAAGCAAATCAGATTTCACGATCTGCGTCATACCTTTGCCACCATGGCGCTGGAGAACGGCATGGACATTAAGACCCTCTCCGCCATGCTGGGCCATGTATCGGCGGCGACAACGCTGGACATCTACACCCACATCACCGGCGATATGCTGAGTGAAGCTGCCGCTAAGATCGACCGGGGGCTGGGCAATGAGGTGGCGGAGGACTCTACTGAGACAAATCCGTTCACTGACTTCCAACCGGTCATGCGGCGCACCCGCAAGCCGGGAACCGGCTGCATCACAGAACTCAACGACCACCTCTTTGAGGGCCGTTACTCGCCCACCTGGCCGGACGGCACCAAGCACTCCAAATGCGTCTACGCCCATACCCGTGAGGAATGTGAGGAGAAGCTGAAGGTGCTCATCCAGCAGCTGAACGCCGAGCGGAAGGCAATCCTGGATCGGCTCCGAGGGATTCCATCGCCTGAGAAACTCACCAAGAAGCAGCGGCAGATCTGGGAGTACATGAGGCTCTGCCCCGACGAGACGAATTACAGCACCATCGCTAAGGGCGCAAAGGTGACCCGGCACACCGTGGCCAAGCACTATGAGATGATCCAAAAGATGCTGGGACAATAGAAACAAGCCATCCGCAAACAGCGTTCGCAAGCGGGTGGCTTTTATTTTTGCTTTTTCTTGTCGCCGACGCTCCACAGCCTCGTACCACTGAGTGGCACGGCAGTTTAAAACACAACTGAGAAGGAGGCCAAATTTCTAAAAGGAAGTATATCACGGCACTGGGACAGATGGTAAAGTGATAGGTAAAAAATAACCGTTCCTTTAGTGACAGAATAGTGCACAACTGCTGAGACATTTTGCCGATAAACTGAATAAAGCTGAGGGCAGTAAATTATAACCTGTATAATACATGTTATTGTCCATATTTGCAATTATAGTCTAAAAAATAGATTTTATGTGGACAAATTGACCTTGTGATGTTAAAGTAGAAGTGCTTATTCCCTTGTACTAATAGGAGGTGTTGTTATGTCTATTTGCTATAATAAATTATGGAAGCTTTTGATTGATAAGAATATGAAGAAGAAGGATCTTAGACTGGCAACAGGTATTACTACGACTGCACTTGCAAAGTTAGGGCGTAATGAAAATGTCAGTACAGAAGTTCTTGTGAAAATATGTAAGGTGCTCGACTGCGATATTGCAGACATTGTGGAGGTCATAAAAGAATAAAAAGTCCGTTTTTTGGGATATGTGGTGTGCAATACTACGAAAAAGAAACCAGTACGAGCATAGCGTATAAAACTCGCTGTTGTAGGAGCCTCCCACATTCGAAAACATAATATCCATGGAAGGAACGAAAGAAATGGTGAACAAAGCGGGAGAGATCCTGGAGCGCTTTGCGCCGCAACTTAATGAGGCGAATACAGTACGCTTTGCAGATCTGACGAAGCGTATCGGTAGTGCATTTCCAAGCTATAGAAATCAGTTGGTTCAAAACGAACTACTTGCGTACGATGTAGACCGAGATAGCTTGGATTCTGTAAGATATGCCGCTGCCTTAAATGTGTTAATTGACTTGTGCCAGCAGGGGTGGCAGCTTGAAGTGCATGACGAGCAGCTATATGTTAAACTGACCGCTAAGGACTCTATGGACAAAGAGTACATAAGATATCGCTTGAGTTCAGAAAAAAAGGCACAATTTCAAGAGCCGTCAATACTAAATTTTATTGAAAAGCTCGAGAAGGAAAAAGTTTATAACGGGAAACGACTTTCGATCAAAAACCTTATTGGGAACTCACAGCAGCTAATAGAGAAAATACAAGCACAGGATGAACACATTGTTCAACCTTACATACAGCTTGTGACGCATTGTAAGGACAGATATACGGGATATTGGCTTTCCGATATTTGGAGATATTTTCGATATACTTGGTCAATCCCCTATAAAACCATGCCAGGGCGCAATTTATTTTATTTAGTACGAGATGCTGCGCAGGAATGTCATCCTATCATTGGAATCTTTGCTCTTGGAAATTCAGTACTTAATCTTACTGTTCGTGATGATGAGATTGGGTGGACTGTGGAGGCTATAGCAAAAAAGCTAAAAAGGATAGAACGGATTGACCACTCTCGTCAAACAGTAAGTGGAACAAACGGTAAGACAGTTGGAGCGGCTACTCGCCGATATCTTGAAACGGAAGAAGAGCACAGACGGAGAATTCGGAAGTATAGCAGTGAAACTATGGCAATACTTAGAGGAAATCTCTCAAGAGCGATTTCTGAGTTATACTTAGAAGATCTTGACTATAGCCTCGGTGAGCCTGTGACTGAAGAAAAAATTGTTCAGTTGCGCACTTTAGCTGAACAACTCCGCGAGCTTGCTATTGATAACAAAAAAACTGTGCATATAACCAACTACACTGATGAAGCAAAGGAGGTCTTATTTAAGAAAAAACGTGCAGGTGAACTCGCAAGATTACTGGATGCTCAGCTTACATTTGAAAGATGCCATGAAGAATCTGACGTAGACTGGCTGGCAAGGCTTATGCGTACTGAAGATGGGCGCAAGGCAATTAATGTTGCACTCGTTGCGAATCGAAAAACAAAAATAGGGTCTAATATGATGGAGATCATAGTATGCGGTTCCATCCCACCCTATAATGAACTGCTTGGAGGTAAACTTGTTAGTATGCTTGCCTGTAGCCCGGTGGTTATTCGTGACTACACAGAGCGATACAAGAATCAAGTAAGTGAAATTGCCTCTCGAATGAAAGGCGAACGAGTTATACGGGATAGTCGGCTGGCATTTCTGGGAACGACAAGTTTATACGCGATTGGAAGCAGTCAGTATAATCGGATCAGTGTCCCTGTAGCTAATGATTTTAGCCTAAAATATAAGAAAATGGGAATCACTGAAGGCTATGGTACCGTGTTTTTCTCAAAAGAAACGACGGCTACATTGATGAGAGTTCTGGAACTTCAAGATGGTGGTAGGCGTATTAACAACATATTTGGAGAGGGTACAAGCCCTCGCTTCCGACTTATAAGTCGTGGGCTAAGTTGTTTAGGCATTAAGGCGGATGCCTTTCTGAAGCACTACTCTCCCAGAATCGTTTATTCAATCGAGCTTGCAAAGAATACAAACGAGTTTCTTTGTGGAGCCACGGATGACCTTCAGTACCCTTTTGATATAAGCGATACTAAAAGCGTAGAGACCGGTACACAGAAAATAATTGATTACTGGTATAAGCGTTGGTTACAAATGCGGCTCACTTCTGTTGATATCATAGGTCGTCTTCGCCACTTTGATGTATCTTCTGTATTGGTTAGCATGATGAGGTGACAATATGGATAACCTGCAATTTATTCAACGACTACATAATGGTAAATATTGCTACTCCGATTCGATGTCACCGGAGCAAATATCTCTGCTCCATATTTCCTCAGGTGCAGAGAATATTATACGGAGAATGGTTGAACAGCACAAAATCATTTTCCTCACGGGAAATCCAGGTGACGGGAAAACCTTTATCATTAAGGCGCTTAAGGATAACTTGAATGGGGTTTACGTTGAAACGGATATGAACTGTGTTACAAATGAGCATCTTGCTCAACTCATGGATGACATTCTGGATTGCTATGACCAGAACAAGCCATGTATTATTGCGGCAAATGAGTTCCCCTTTCACAAACTGACTACATACTTCAAATCACGTGCGCCGAGGTTCTATGAAGAGCTTGTAGAAATAAGAAAAAACATCCTTATCTACGGGAACCAGACAATTGAGTTAAAGCGTATTTGTATAGTTGACCTAAACGAGAGAAACCTTTTGGATAAAGATCGCAGCGTAACAAAAACAGTTCTTGATCGTTTCACTGATTTATTGCAGCCTTATTGTGGAAGCAATGCTGTTTTAGCACACAATGTTACAGCATTGAAAAGTTCTTTGGTTCAGCAGCAGTTACTCCATATATTCTCATTCATTTCAATGAGTGGTGAGCATTTTGTCATTAGAGATATTTTAGGGGCTCTATCCTATATTCTCGTTTGTTGTACTGATCCGGAGCATGAAGGAGAAGGCTATTATTATGATGCGATATTTGAAGGTAGTAACGATTTAATGTCCTTTGCACTTCAATTTGACCCTGTTCTATTATCCTTTCCCTCTTGGGATGAGAAGCTATGGAATGGTGAGATCAAGGAGGGGTGGCAGTTCGACTGCCCCACGGTATGGCCTGTTGATATTACCAAGGATACTGGTACTGTAGAGGATGCTGTACTCCTATTTAAGTCTATAAAACGTAAATTTTTCTTTGAAAACTGCTTTGCTAAGGAGTTTGTCGATCTACAGCCTCACGATTTTAGCAAATGCATTGACATTCTTGTGAAAATAAAACAGGACGCAGGAGGAATTAAAAGGCGCTTGATTAAGTCTATGAACAGGCTCTACTTATCTTCTGACGATGAAAATGGACAGCTCCGGGCCTGGACAGTGCATAGCTATGATCTCAGTCGTACTGCTGGAGCCTCAGTGTCCACCCGATATATTCCTGCGGAAGAATTGGAGTTGGTTGTACCAACGCCTGCCTCCTGGCTCAGTGAGATGGAGTATGTTCCGTCATTTATTGTTATGCGTAGTATTAAGCGGACAGATGTCAAGCTTGAACTTAACATGGATTTTTTACGAAGCCTGATCCTTATTGAGAACGGCTATCCTGCGGCGCTACTCTCTTCGCAGTATGAACAGATAGTGACACAGTTTGTGCAAGCACTCTGCGCCGCTGGTGTGGCCAAGGACTACTATGATGGTGAAATAATCATTGCTAATCGACGTGAAGGAACACATAAAAAGCTACGGATTAATAATGGGAAGTATTATGTAGGAAAGGAGAGAGATTATTAATGGCCAAGCATCAGGATACCTTGACAGAAATAGGAACTGAACTCTGTAGTGCTCTTGGCTTTAACCCTACCTCCAATTCTACAAAGCCATTATACGTTGCGAATGGACTTTTTCGCGTATGTACCGGAATAGAATGTAAGGTTGATGATATCCATGAATGGGTAGTTAGCGAGCGGAGAGCAAAGGCCATTTCCTCAGAAGTAATATTGGATAAATACAAGGATGTGATTTATGAGTCCGGTGAAAACATCTTTGATGATATCAAGGAACTTCGATATTATCTGGAGAAGGTATATAACCCAGATTCCACGGTTTATCCAAGTGCAGGTCATTCTGTAATGAACATTTCGTCAAAGTGGCTACTTCGCTCGAAGGTTCCAGCTGAAGCAGATATCGGAGAGTTTATTGGTGATATACTGTTTTCTCCTGTGAATGGCGAAATTTCTCCAGCTGTTTCACTAATTGAGGCAGCACTCAGGGATGATGACGATGATCTCACTCGGATCATCAAGCCCCTCATTGTGCGCCAGCCCGAGGCTGAACGCATTAAGCGAAGTGAGCCAGAGCACAATGAAATTATCTGGAATGAATCCAAACAAATTATTCGTAAGGGCTTCGATTGTTTGGCCCAAAATTGTGAAGCCTACAGCGAACGCAAGGGCCGCAATTCTTTGCTTGTGCTCCGAAGGATGGCTGCCTTTGCAATGTTTGCTGTGTTTTTCTATTTGGAAGATATTAATAGGGTTACGTTTAGAGGGAAAAGAATTCCGCTGCTATTGGATGCTGACCAGCGATTGGGGGCAATTGAGAGGGCGAGTGAGTCCTGCTTTATTGCCTGCAAAAAAGCAGTGGAAGCATATACGACCTCTTTTATATGTGATTGGCTTAAAAATGCTGGATTAATTCGCAACTTAAATAGTCAGGCCGACTGCGAGGAATATGTTAAAAGTGGCTTAAGCTTAACGCCACAACATGAGACAAAGGGTGTTCGTAATACAATACTCCAGCATATTCGCGCCAATTGTCATGCGGGAGACTCACCGTTGCTTTCAACAGCAAAGTCGCTACAATTTGCCCTATACACATATAAGTATCCCAACACAACCCCGTCTGATTTTTGCAATGTTTTAGGTACAAAGGCCGGCTTTGTAGGACCCACTGGGAATGCCACAAAATACAAAAGATTTTTGATTAATCGGTTTCTTTTGGAAACAATTGTACTTAGTGCAATTGACACGCAAGCATTGCTTGACGGTATTGAGATACGAGAACTTGGGACTGTTCTTAGAGAACGCTACGGTATAATAATTGGGACAGATACAGATGTGGATTATGCATATATGGATGAGTATGGTATTGCAAAAACGACTCCTGAGGACCTTCGAGGAGAACTCTCAGAAAATGCTAAGGCTATAGCAAATATGCTGATCTCAATGGGACTGGCAAAGAGATTTGCTGATGGCGTCACACTTATTGGTTGGGAGGTGTAGGCGTGAAGGACTTGCTTACTGATGTAATTATTTCAATTGTAAATGATAAGCTGAAGCGTGATAACAGCTTCGGTATTTCTATCATTAACCTTCCAGATATTGACTTTGAAAGGTTTATTGCTTCTATTTCTCATAAAAAAAAGCTTGAACTATATTTTTTAGGTTATGATAATGCTGCACAGGAACGCTTTCGCAATTATCTCCCAAATGTGGAAAATTGCAAGAGTTTTTATTCTGTTGAAGAAGCAGAGGAATCTCGAAATCTTGGAAACGAGGATACTTTCCGAGTCCATTTTATTAAAAATACTGAACTCGAGAAGATATCCTCCTTGAGATGGTACGACGAGATTAGCATGGAACAGGTCTATAAAAAAAGCTGTAAGCTGGCTCTGGAGAAACTTCCCCAAAGCAATGAGGCGATTAAAAACCTTTTACAAGCACTTGCCCGTAAGGATATTCGGGCCTTACTCAATTTTGAGAGAGTCCTTGATTATCTCGAAACATTAATAGAAACAGATGAAACTCAATTACCCGCTGCTGTCAATGAGGAACTATACCGGCTTGGGCTATTGTCGGATTCTGGATTTGCAGTAGGAGCTCCCACTACGGAGCAGTTGAGAAAGAAAATTAAGGAAAACTATGCTGCAGTTAGGCGGATTTCTAATCTGGAGCAGAAGGAACGCCAGAATATATCAGGTTTCTTGGCGAAGAATCCTGATAATAGCGTCGTCAGACTGGTTTTGGAATATTACCGATCTCCGTCGGTTGACTTGCTAAAAGAGTTGTCTTTGAATGAGGTCGAAAAATGCCTTAAAACAGCAACTAATTCAAATCCCGACTCAAATCCAAAACCTCCTAAAAAAGGTGGAAACAGCCCCACTGTCGCAACTTCACGGATGGTTTTTGAGGGGAAAGATGGCCTGATTGAGGACTTCGTTGATAAAGCCGAGGAGGAAATAGACAACCGACCGGAAAATGACAAAAGCTGTGTAAAGAGTATCGAGGTCGATGGTGTCAAAATTGACATCCCGGTTCAGGCTGTGACTGAAAAGCTTGTCCAGATGGCAGTTTCTGATATGCAGTGGGGCGGTATCATTGAAGCTGATGTTGTAAGCCCGAAGGAAGCACTGGATAATGCAGATAAATACGGCTTTGAGCAATTTGATAATGAGTTTATTGACAGGGCTAAGACGTATTTGATAAGAGCATCGGACTTTCCTGAGGCAAAAACTGCTGCAACGGCAGTCCTATCTGCGTTTAACAACTTTTTGGAGGCTCGGCGTAAGCTCTTACCGTATGCGAAACGCCTCCAGGACATGCCCATGCTTCAAATCGTCGCTCGTTGTACTATTTTTTCTGCATATTTAAAGGCATATGAACGACTACTTTCTGAAATTAAAGATAATTTCAAGGATTTATATGAGTTAGACTCTACTGGAGCCAAGGAGGTTATCGCAATAATCCTCGCCCTTGATATTGTCTATATAATTGGTCGAAATAATTCACATGCTGTCCCAACTCCATTGAATCCACTTTATCTGTGGAAATATATAAAGCTTGCAGAGGAAATGCTTAACTCACGCGGTGTCCCAGCAGGAGGTGATTGCTACCTGTCTGATGAGGATAAGGAATTCATTATCCGCAAAGCAGAGGACATTCCGGATCCTCTGGCTCTGTTGATGCTTCCCCGAAACAATATTACCAGAATAGAGTGTCTGCCCTATTCTGGTAGGCTGGGGTGCATGCCTGTTTATTCCACTAAGCCACAGATCAGTGATAACGGAGTGGGATTAGATGCTGTTCGTCAAGGCATAACCCGCTATATGTGCCTATATCCACATTCCAGCATGATGCTTCGAATCAGCTTTATAAATCCTCCTTCGGTAGCTTCTGTTGTCGAGATGCTTAAAAAACTGGATAAAGATAAAGAGTTCTCTGCCTTTGGCAATGTGGGCATTGATCTTACAATATATCGCACGAAGGAGACCTCTGCAGACTGGATTGAAATTGAAGATGATTCACTCAATGAGGGTATGCTTGGAAAGGTAAAAGGGAAAAGAAGCGGCAGCTTTAATCTGTCTATAAAAAATGCGTGCCTTACCTATCCAGAAATTGTCCGGCAAATTAGTAAGGAACAGCATGTTATTGTGGTTTTTGATCCGAATGAGCAGGAAATTGATATTGCACGCAATAGTAGAAACATTCATATCCATCCTCTGTGTGTGCCAAAAGTCTATGAATACAACAAAATGCAAGGAAGCGTTAAAATCCGTGCGGCAAATGAGGGCGGCATCTTTGCAGATTACGCCAGCATTATAGAGAAACTGTACGAGCAGCCCTCTACCTTTGGACATCGGAATGTATTTTTCAATTCTCCACTAAAAAAAGAAACCTATGATGCACTTCTAAAAAAGGCAGACTGGCTAATTATTTTGGACCAAAACCTGAAAAGCTGGGATGTTTCTCTGCAATCTACCAGTGAAAGACTGTGCTATAAAAGCTCTGATTATCGTTCTGTTGGTATTTATTCTAAAAATAGCCGCAAGTTTGCGATGGGGTATCAAGAAATAGTTTCCAGCCTCGGAAACTATATTCCAAGTGAGAGCGGAATTCAGAATATAATTTCCGTGACTCGCGCTATTAACGATGATGGCTTGTTAAGTGTCGTATCGCACTCAACAAATCAAATTTTCGATCAAAAGCATGGTAAGGGTAGCTTGGGACTTGCAATTACAGCACTTAGATATCGCAAGCTATACCCAGATGCGATCATTGTTGGCTTGGATACACAATTGGCCAGAGAATGGCTTTCTGAAAGAGACGACAATAAATTGCCGGATTTAGTAGCCATCCGTTTTGGAGAAACAGATGAACTGCCTCCTATCATCGAGACTATTGAGGTCAAGACATATGCAGACTATTCTATTAATGCGGAGGGAATAATTTCCGGTCATGCAGTAGATCAGGCTGCCATACTTGAAACTCTGATGATCGAGATGTTTGGAAGAAATGAGAAAATAACCACAGTATCCAGACGTGAAATTCTTAGAGAACAGGTATTTGAGAGTTTATTTACCAACGCCGAATATAATGCAAATGAGAAGCAGGAGCTTTGCAGACGAATGAATAACCTGTTTGCTGGTGAATATTCCCCTGTGCTTCGCCGTCAAATATCTCATGTTGACTTTAACACAGCAGATAGTCATACCGAAGTATACCATGATCAGACTGCTAAGGAATACACACTTGTGAAAATAGGTGCAACAGAAATTCAAGCCATTCTATCAGACACAAACTTTACTGATGAGGAACCATCTACACCCAAGGTGGAAAACACATTCTCTCCACAGCCTGAAACAAGAGAGATATCCTCTGAAGCAATGAACACACCTCTTTCAGTGGAAGAGACTCTTATAAATAATCCAACACACCACCAGACAGTAAGGAATACTGTTGATATCGAGACAGTGGAAACTGCGGCAACACCAGAAAGCAGTGTGTCGACAATAGCTCTTGCTTTGCATGATAAATGTGTACGTCTTAATGTTGTGCTGAGAAGCTATGGTATTCAGGCCTTTCCAGTTGATGAGAGAATTGTACAGCAGGCAGCGAGATTTACACGCTTCAAACTGGAGTTAAAGCCGGGAGAAACAGAGATAAACCTTAAAAAGAGAAGCGAAGACATTGCACGTGAGTTAGAAGCTGCAGGCGAGGTATTCATAGGTCGGATTAAAGGTACTCGCTATATAGGACTCGATGTTCCTTTTGCTGATAGCAATAAACCTCTTATGCTGATTGAGCACCTAAACAAGCTCGATTCTGAAGTTGGAGCGTTAAATATTCTGGCTGGCCAGACTCCTGATGGAGAATTTCAAATTATTGATTTAGCAAAGGCTCCGCACATGCTGATTGCTGGCACAACTGGCTCTGGCAAAACAATATTTTTGTATTCAATTATTGTTAGTCTCCTACAAAAGCTCTCATCTGATGAGCTTGAATTGCTAATTGTTGATCCCAAACAGACGGATTTCCATTTTTTTAATGGTCTGTCATATTTGCGTGGTGGGCGTGTGCTTACTGATGCAGATGAGGCTATTGCGGCGCTTGAAACCATTAATGCGATTGATAAGCAAGACAGAACTAACACAATAAGGGAAGCGAACAGCAGAGATATTGACTCCTACAATGCAAAGAATCCCAATAAAAAAATGAAGCGTCTCGTTGTCGTGATTGATGAGTATGCTGATTTGGTCCAGGCAGCCGAACTGCAAGGAAAGGATGTTAGGAAGAACTTCGAATCTAATCTGTGTATGCTTGCCCAGCGTGTTAGAAACTTGGGGATTCATTTGGTGATCGCTACTCAGCAGCCACGTGCTACTATTGTGACATCCTCACTTAAGGCGGTGCTTCCCTTCAGAGTGTCCTTTAGGCTTCCATCTCACACAGATTCTCAAACGATTCTGGATCGGTCCGGTGCTGAGGATTTGTTGGGGAAGGGAGATATGCTAATGATGACGGATAGCGACATGTTGCGTATGCAGGGCTTTTTTATACCTGAGGATCAATTAATTGATTTTATTGACTCAAAGAAGGATACCGTATGATAAATTCCAGTGCCAATATAGTCACCGGCACATTTGTTAAAGAGCTAAAAAATCGCTTTTTGTGTGAGGTAGTGATTAGTGGTATTCCTACAGAGTGCTATGTTCCCTCATCATGTCATCTGAGTAATTTCTTGGAATTGCGTGGGAAGCAGGTTTTACTGCTTCCCACGCAGGCTCCTACTTCCCGAACACAATATGCTTTGTTCGCGGTTCGTTATAAGAGAAACTATATAGTAGTTAACAGTTCTATGGCAAATCGCGCTATAGAAGAGGCAATACATAGTCGTCGTTTTTCTTTTCTCGGAAGACGCAATGATGTGGTAAAAGAATTTACTATTTACGGCTATAAAGCAGATTTATACATCAAAGATACAGACACTATTGTGGAGATCAAAAGTGTGATTTCCTTAAATGCCAACGCGCTTTTTCCAACTGTTTACTCAGAGCGTACATTAAAGCAGCTCCGTAAGCTACAGGAGCTTTTGAAGCAAGGTAAGAAAGTGTGCTTTTTTGTCGTCTCTCTGCACCCCTATGTTACAGAAATTACGCTCAACAGGAATTCTGATTTCTATAACGAGTTATCCCGTTGTGTAGAACTTGGAATGAAACTGGTCGGATTTTCCTGTAGGCTGCGCAATGGGAAAATGAAAGTTGAAAAGGAGATTTGTATTCACTAAGATTTGAATCCTCACTGACCAAAAACAACAAATATACGAAGAATGTTGCCCGCTAAATATTCACAGATTTCAGTGGGTGGTATTTTTGCTTTGAAGATTCCGTTCCAGGCAATTGTCACATATGTTATTCCGGTTTTCAGCCACTTAAGGAAGGCGGAATGACGTGAGTAAGGTAGGGAGAAGAAATACACTGAGTCAAAATATGCTCACAACTTCCAGCCGGTTATGCGGCGTACCCGCAAGCCGGGAACGGGCTGCATCACTCAGATCAACGACCACCTCTTTGAGGGGCGCTACTCGCCCACCTGGCCGGACGGCACCAAGCACTCCAAATGCGTCTACGCCCATACCCGTGAAGAGTGTGAGGAGAAGCTGAAGGTGCTCATCCAACAGCTGAACGCCGAGCGGAAGGCCATCCAGGACCGGATGCGAGGAATCCCATCACCTGAGAAACTCACCAAGAAGCAGCGGCAGATCTGGGAGTACATGAGGCTTTGCCCAGACGAGACGAATTACAGCACCATCGCCAAGGGGGCAAAGGTGACTCGGCACACGGTGGCCAAGCACTTTGAGATGATCCAAAAGATGCTGGGCATCCAAAAAACCGCTCCCCATCCTCTGCTCGATTGCCAGACCGTCCCGCTTATGGTATGATGATCCTATCAAGTGAGGAGGTGTCGTCATGCCCCTGCATATCGTGCGAAATGATATTACTACCATGAAGGTGGATGCCATCGTAAACGCTGCCAAGGAAAGTCTGCTGGGCGGCGGAGGTGTAGACGGCGCCATCCACCGTGCCGCCGGACCGGAGCTGCTGGCCGAGTGCCGCACCCTGGAAGGCTGCAAGACCGGACAGGCCAAGATCACAAAGGGCTACCGCTTACCGGCAAAGTTTGTCATTCACACCGTCGGTCCCATCTGGCAGGGTGGCAGTCACGGAGAGCGGGAACTGCTGGTATCAGCCTACCGCTCCTCTCTGGAACTGGCCCTGAGCAACCATTGTGAAACGGTAGCCTTTCCGCTGATTTCCTCCGGGGTGTATGGCTACCCTAAGGATCAGGCACTGAAGGTGGCCGTGGATACCATTGGAGATTTTCTGCTTACCCATGATATGACGGTGTATCTGGTCATCTTCGACCGGACCGCCTACACCATCGGCGGAAAGCTCTTTGCCGACATTGCCGCGTACATCGATGACCGCTATGTGGATGCCCACACCGATAGCCGTGAGACCCAGCGCCGCCGGATGGCCATGGCCTCCATGCCTATGGAGGAATCGGAGTGTATGCCTGCCCCTTGCACCTCGGCTCCCTTCGGACTGGACGAAGCCCTCAGCAAACTGGATGAGAGCTTTTCTCAGATGCTGTTGCGGAAGATCGACGAATGTGGCATGACCGACGCCCAGTGCTATAAAAAGGCCAACATCGACCGCAAGCTGTTCTCCAAGATCCGCTCGGATGTCCACTACAAGCCCTCCAAGCCCACCGCCATGGCCTTTGCCATTGCCCTGGAACTGCCGCTGGAGGAAGCCCGGGAGATGCTGGAAAAGGCTGGATTTGCCTTCTCCCATGCCAGCAAATTTGACATCATCGTGGAGTATTTCATCGCCCATCAGAACTACAACATCTTCGAAATCAACGAGGCTCTGTTCGCCTTTGACCAGAGCCTACTGGGTGGGTAATGGCGAGGAGAATTGGAATATGAACAAGAAGGAGATTTACGCGCTCCTCAGTACCAGAAACATCTGGCATGAGGTGACGGAGCACAAAGCTGTTTATAACATGGCAGAGGTGGCGGAGATCCGCCTGCCCTACCCGGAGGCCGATGCCAAAAACCTCTTCATCCGGGACGACAAAAAGCGCAATTACTATCTCATCACAGTCAAAGGAGACAAGCGGGTTGACCTAAAGGCTTTCCGGCAACAGAACGGCACCCGGCCACTGACCTTTGCCTCGGACCAGGACTTGATGGACATACTTGGCCTAATCCCCGGCGCGGTGACGCCTCTTGGTCTGCTCAATGACCGGGAACACAAAGTAACCTTCTGGCTGGATAAATCATTTCTGGAGGGCTCCGGCCTGATTGGTGTACACCCCAATGACAATACCGCCACCGTATGGCTCAAAACCCAGGAGCTGCTCCGATTCCTGGAGGAGAACGGTACGCAGATCACCCTGTTTGAGGCATAACAATTTGTCGCTTGCCATGCGACCCATCCAAACTGAACTCCCCCTATACTGTGCTTATAAACCAAACAACACTGCATAGGGGGATTTGTTATGAAGAAAAATTTGACGGAACTGGTGTTCATCCTGGATCGCAGCGGCTCCATGCAGGGGCTGGAGGGCGACACCATTGGCGGCTTCAACGCCATGATCGGAAAACAGAAGAAGGAGCCGGGCGAGGCCTTTGTCTCTACCGTCCTCTTCGATGACCAGACCGAGGTGCTCCACGACCGGGTATCCCTGGAGAAGGTCCGGCCCATCACGGAAAAGGAGTACTATGTCCGGGGCTGCACCGCCCTGCTGGACGCCATCGGCGGGGCCATCCACCACATTGGGAACATCCACAAGTACGCCAGGCCTGAGGATGTACCGGAGCACACTCTTTTCGTTATTACCACCGACGGCATGGAGAATGCCAGCCGCCGCTACTCCGCCCGGCGGGTCAAGGAGATGATCCGGCGTCAGAAGGAAAAGTACGGCTGGGAGTTTCTCTTCCTGGGAGCCAACATCGACGCGGTGGAGACGGCGGGCCATCTGGGCATCGCCCCCGACCGGGCGGCGAACTACCACTGCGACAGCGAGGGCACCCGCCTTAACTACGAAGTGATGGGCCAGGCTGTGTCAGCTGTCCGGTGCAGCGCACCTTTGGATGAACACTGGAAAGACGCCATTGAGGAGGACTTCCGTAAGCGGCAGAAGTCGGGGCGACAGTGATCCGCAGGCAAAAAAATGAGGGACGGAGGCCACGCCTCCGTCCCTCATTCCTGTCTCAGATCAGCAGATCATTTCAACTTGGCGCCGTCCTGGAACGCGTTGCCCACCTTCTCGCCCAGTACCCGGTATGTGTGGTGAATGGGGTCAAAGGTGATGGGCCGCAGCTTGTCCGGGTCGATCTTCCCGTCGTCGCCCAGCACGGACTCGTCGGCGCTGACGTTGACGATCTCGCCCACCAGGCGACAGCTCTCCGGGTCGTAGCTCACCAGGCGGCACTCTACTGCCATGGGAAGCTCATCGATGAGAGGAGCATCCACAAATTCCGACTTGGTGGTGTGCCAACCGGCCTTTGCCACCTTGTCCGCCACCTTGTTGCCGGACTCAATGCCCACATAGTCGCAGGCCACCATCTGCTCCGCTGTGGCCATGCTCACGGTGAAGGCCTTGCGGGCCAGGATGTTGGCGGTGGTCTTATGACCTTCGCTGATGCACATGCTCAGTTCCTTGTCCTCGCTGATGCCGCCCCATGCCGCGTTCATGGCGTCGGGGGTGCCGTCCTCATTGTAGGTGGCCAGGATAAAGACAGGCTGAGGATAAGTCCAGGGCTTGGCTCCAAAATTCTTGCGCATAGCAATGCCTCCTCGTATATGCATGTGTATGTGCTATCATTATACTACGAATTTGGGTTTTAGAATATGGAAATTGGCTGCCGGAAAGAACCTTCCAATTTTAAAGTTCCCCTTGACTTTGACGCTCCGTCAACTGATACAGTATCCGTAAGGAGGGATGTTTATGGAGTATTCTATTCAGGAACTGTCGCGCCTGTCCGGGGTGACCACCCGCACCCTGCGCTGGTACGACCAGATTGGCCTGCTGAAACCCAGCCGGGTGGCGGAGAGCGGCTACCGCTACTATGGCCGGGCGGAGGTGGACCGGCTGCAGGACATTCTCTATTACCGGGCTCTCGGGGTGGAGTTGGCTCGGATCAAGGAATGTCTGGACGATCCCTCCTTTGACCGTCTGGCTGCCCTGCGAAACCACTTGGCCGCATTGGAGGCAAAGCAGGAGCGGCTGGAACAGCTCATCCGATCGGTGAAAGACACCATCGGAGCGGAAGAAAGGAACGAGATCATGAGCGACGAGCAGAAATTTGAGGCGTTCAAGCAGCGGGCTGTGGCCCATAATGAGGAAGTTTACGGAGCGGAGATCCGCGCCAAGTACGGCGACCAAGAGGTGGACGAGGCCAACGCCGCGGTGATGAATCTGAGCCGGAAACAGTATCAGGAGTGGACGGACCTGGGCCGGGGGATCCAGGAGCGGCTGGAGGCTGCCGTCCAGGCCGGGCTGTCCCCGGAGAGCGAGGCAGGCAAGGAACTGTGCGCCCTCCACCGCCAGTGGCTCACCATCACTGGGAACCAATACGACCCAGCCAGACACCGTGGGATCGTGGAGCTCTATGTGGCGGACGAGCGGTTTACCGCCTACTACGACAAACAGGTGCCCGGCTGCGCCCGCTTCTTGCGGGACGCCGTGGCTCATTGGGTGAAATAAGGTTGAAACAGGCCCCCGGCTTTTCGCCGGGGGCCTGTCCTGGATGCCGGTCTTGTGTCCGTATCTGTCCGGCAGATCAGCGTTTCAAGACAAACTCTTGGACCGGACAGCCAAACTCCTCCGTCAGCTTGCCCTCAGAAAAACCCAGGTGCTTGTAAAAGGCACGGGCGGCGATCCCGTTGGCATCACTCTCACGGTAGGTGGTGACGGTGATGTCCTTCCCAACATCCATCTGCGTCAGCATAAAGTCCACCATCTGCCGGGCGATATGCTGCCTTCTATGGGCGGGGTCCACCGCCAGAAAGCACAGCACGCTGTTTTCCTTTGAGAACAGCAGGGCACCCGCGACCCGTCCTGCCTCCAATGCACAGATGGCGGAAGACTCTTGGATGAATTGCAGAACAGTGGCTCGGTGTTCCACCATCGCTTCGGCGGTCTCCAAGCCGGGGAATGCGTCCCGAACCTGTTCCACCAGCGCCATCCAGGCGTCAATATTTTCTGAGCTTGCAAGTTGAATTTTCATGGTGATGCTCCTCAGGGGTTCTATGTTGTAACCCCATGCGCCCCTTTTGTTTATGTAAATAGTAAGTTTGCACACTGACGCACCCACACATGCAGCCATTCTTCAATGCGCCAGGTTTTAATTATCGTTCATTCCGAAAGGTATGGTAAGCAGTTTCTTCTTATACAGGCTCTCCGTTCGAATGACTCCATCATCTGTGACGGTTTTCGGCAAGATCTGCAAGATGGAGAATTGAAAATGGTGATACCGTTCTGGATAAGCGCAGATCAATTCCTTCATCCGTTTGTTGTGACCATGGAGGGAACTGACATAACAGGACCAGCGGCCCAACAGGCCATCTTTTCCGTAAGCCGAGCCAATATACTGCTTTCCGCTCTCCCTGTCAACAATAAGATAGATTGCATTGACAGAAGATAAGGCGGTGTGCCAGGCTTCATAAACTGTTGGATTCAAGATGATCTCCTTCAATTCATCGTAGGTGAGAATCAGATCTTCAAAGCCTGAGAACACCTTCTTTTCATCTGCTTGAATCGATACGATCGGCTTTTCGGTTGTTCCTTTTTGATGCCACATACGGGTGGAATTGCCCCAGTCGATTATCAATCTGTATTCGTAATCCTTTAACAAATCGGTGTGTTCCAGATTAAAGTAAGACCCTTTCCCTTGAAACCATTCGGGATGAGGAAAGCCCTCTGGCACAGCATTGGGACAATCCGGGACAGAATCGCCCGCTTTATAGCATGCGAATAGTTTTGCCAGAGTTCCTTTTCCACTGATAAACACACACCAATAGTCGTAATCCTTACTGAAACCGCGTTTTTGTAAACGGGTATACTCCAGAATCATATTTTTGTCATAGCAATCCCGAAAACCTTTATCTGTTAACGCATGGCGAATCAGTTTGACCTTTCGGGGATCAAGTCCGACTTTATTGAGAACATCGGAAAAATACAAAATAGCCATGGGGACTCCTCGCTTCCCGGTCTGCCCAAGACCGCATATCTTATCTTTTTTATATCTGCCTATCTTTTACTTAAGAAAAAATGATGCCGAACCTTTTGCTATCTTCCCACCGCGGCATAATCTTCTTGTGGAAGTTCCGGACACTGATTTAAATTTCGGGCTTCCTGCATCCAGAATCTGAATTCCCACCGGAGAGGAGAAATACCCTCGATTTTGGAACGCAGCTGTAACTGGTAGTCCATGTACTGTTTGGCATAATCGTCCCACCGGCTCCAGCGGATCTTAGGACAAGGAATACCGAATTCCTTTTGAACGACATGGAAGATGTAGTTGTCGATGGGCACATGGAGATAGTGAAAAATTCCATCAAAGGTATATGCGCCGCAAATATAGAGGTATTTCATGGTCATATTGAGCCATTTCTGCGCTTGACCATAATAAAATTCGACCCCGGAGTCCCGATAGTAAGTACGGATTTGGCTGCAGATGTGATAATGCCAGATATCATAGTCGCTCTGATCCAGTATTACCGTCTTCGCAAGGACGGGGATCTCCACTCGGAACAATGCGATCACCTTTTTACGGAGGCAGTTTCGTACATCGGGTGGTGTATCCTTATACCGTATCGTCCGATTCAGATCTCTGTACGCGCGGTCAGCAGCCGCCTCCATGGGATCATTAATATCTCCAAAATAGATGACTTTCAAGAAGTCTAAGATATCTTTGTCCACACAGATACGTTCTATCTCATTCAATTGCTGTACCCCCTCATCTGTGTTGTGGGTTTTTCTTATTGAGAAATGGGTTTAAGGTACTGCTTCCACCGATTGACTACATCCAGCAAGGGAACGTCCAGATAGGAGAGGGCCTTTTCCTCAATCCAATCGGGGACTCCGTATGCCGCCTCGGCGATGCTTCCTGTGATGGCGGCCAGGGTGTCGCTGTCGCCGCCCAGGGAGATGGCGTTGCGGATGGCATCCTCGAAGTCCCGGCTCTCCAGAAAGGCGATGATGGCCTGGGGAACGGTTTCCTGGCAGGTCTCGTTGAACTGATAGCCCGGCCGGATCTCGTCCAGCGTCCGGGACAGGTCATAGCTATATTCCCGCTGGATGTGTTTCCGGATGTGCTCCTTGCACTGCTCGGGCTGGTCGCTGATGGGGAGCTCATATTCCCCGTGCCAGCCGCCAAAATGGTAGCGGAACATGAAAATTGCGTCTGCGACGGCTGCCGCCCCCTTGACCCCCTCGGGATGGTCATGGGTCACCTGGGCCGACAGAGTGGCGCGGTTTCTACCCACTGTGGGCCACATGCCGGTCCTGGCGCAGAAACCGCAGTCCATGACCCATGCGCATGGGGAAACCCGCATGGCGGAGCCGTTTCCAAAGCTGTTATAGGGCTCCCGGCTGTCCGACCGCAGCCACGCCCCGAACCTGCCGCCGTAACCCGCGTCGGGGTACATCCTGCCGTATTTCTTCATGGCGTCGATAAAAGCGTCTCGTGTCCCACCCTCCATGATGGCCTCCGCCACGGCGCAGGTCATGATAGTATCGTCCGTGAAAAAACAGTCCTCCCGGAACAAGGGAAAGTCCTTCGTTTTGATGTTGTTCCACTCATAGACTGAGCCTACAATATCGCCAACAATTGCACCAATCATCTCTGTCCGCCTTTCTTCTCTGCCCCTATGCAGGGCATTTTCTTTACTTCCATGTTCAGAATATACCACTGAAAAGAGAGGGAAGGGTCGCTTACCAGGCGACACAGATGTGAAAAGGCCTGGGTAAAATCTTGTCTCCATTATACATAATTCTGGGAAAACAGCAAGAAACCGTGAGGGTTGATAAAAAAGCAGATGAAACAGGTTTATAAACCATAGATACAAAAATCACCCTCTGAATTGACTTCAGAGGGTGATTCTCATAGTTTGGACTATTTCCAGTGGTTCAGTTTTGGCAGCTGAGTTTCAAAATAGGCTCTAACTTGCTCTTGGGGCCAGGTTTCATTGGCCATATGGCTCTCCAGGAAATTCAACAGTTCCTCAAGGCTCGTGTAGACAAATTTCCCGTCGGCATAACACCACTTGCAGTACTCCTCGTTGAAGGTGCCGTCCGGCTCCCGGCTGATATTGATGTCCTCCAGGGGCATACCGCAGCACTGGCAAATCAGCTGCCTGGGCGAACCCAGCAGGGTGTTGATGGAGACATCAAACAACCTGGAGAGTAGCTTCAAAGTTTCTGTGTTGGGCACCGTTTCACCGGTCTCCCAGCGGGAAACCGCCTGACGGGTCACGTGCACTTCTTCCGCCAGCTGTTCCTGGGAGAGTCCCCGCTTGGTGCGCAGTTCCAGAAGGATTTCTTTGGTATCCATGTTGATCACCACCTTGCCCGGATTGTACCACAAGGGGAGCAAAAAGCAAAGCAACTGGCTGTTGCCCCAATTCTGCTTTACTTTCGCATTAGGCGTATCAGTATTTAACAAGCTATAAACAAAGAATAGCGTCCGCTGAAATCAGAGGATGTTCAGCGGGCGCTACTGCCTTTTTAGTTGTCCTGTTCGGGGTATTTACCATAGGCATTTTTCCAATTTTCAGCTGCCTTCATGAAGGCGGAATAATCATGGGCGCGGATGAACTCCAGTGCCTGCTTGTATTTGGAGTATTTGTAGCCGGGGTGGTTGAGAAAGAACTGCATGATCTCACAGCGGTCATATTTCTCGCAGTCCGCGCAGGTAATGTGGCCTTTAGTCAGGCAGCATTTCTTCATCCTGCATTTGGCCCAGCTCAAATCCCGAGAGCCGTCCAGATACCCCGGTTTGCAGCCCTTGCAGGTCTTCTCAAATTCACGGCAGGTCTTGCGGTAGGCGCCACAGCAACCGATTTTCTCTGTGTCATTCATAGGGAGGAGTTCCCTTCAGTGCGATAGATCTTCAGAAAATCGCTGATGCTCTCTTCAACTGCATAGAGGGACTTCTCATCGCCGTATTTGATATTGATGCATCGCTTTCCCTTTTTGCAGTTAGGAAGGCCCTCTGATAAATGATTCAGAAACTCTTCATCAGAAAAATGGATGGAGAAATGATTTTTCGCTGCGGAGACCGCCACATATCCCTCATTCATCTTTTTCCCCACCAGCCACATGGGCATAGAGAAGGATATCTTATTGGTCAGCTGGGCATATTCCGCATTCATAAATTCAATAAATGCGTTGATGGGTCGCTGTTGCTCCTCGTTTAACGATGCAACATACTCAGAAACTGAAGCTACACCCATATGGCACCTCCATAGTTCAAAAATGAAAATAAAATCAAGCGTTAAATGCAGAAAAACCGTCACTTTGGACGGTTTTTCTGACAAAGTTGGTCCGAGTGGGGAGACTCGAACTCCCGGCATCTTGCTCCCAAAGCAAGCGCGCTACCAACTGCGCTACACCCGGATATGGAATTTTCCAACTGTGGTCAAATATGGGGTCAACGCCGGTTTTTGACCAGTTCCCGGCGAGGGGCAAAACTCCGTCCGCCTTAGCGTCCCAGAGCTTTCCGGGATTTTGAGAAAGTGTGGCTCGAACTCCGGCCTCACGCTCCCAAAGCAAGCGCGCTACCAACTGCGCTACACCCGGATATTTTGTTGGAGTGTTCCACTTTGTTGCTCAGTCAGCTTTTCTATTATAATATATAGACAGAAGGATTGCAAGAGGGCATTTTGATATGATATGATAGCCCATACGAGGTGAGCTAGGCTATGCGAATGAGAAAAAAACCGAACCTGGGAGTGCGGATGGAACGCTGTACCCGGGTGCTGATTTCCGACCCGGAGGAGCGGAAGGGAAAGTGGCGGGAGCTGATGCCCGAGGCGAAGGAGGTCTTTCTGGAGCTGGGCTGCGGCAAGGGCCGCTTTACGGCGGAGACTGCGGCGCAGAACCCACAGGCGCTCTATATTGCGGTGGAACGGGTGCCGGACGCCATGGTGATCGCCATGGAGCGGGTCTGTGCCCAGGAACTGCACAACGTCTTTTTTGTGGATGGGGACGTGGCGCAGCTTCCGCTGTTCTTTGCTCCGGGTGAGGTAGACCGCATCTACATCAACTTCTGCGATCCCTGGCCCAGCAACCGCCACGCCAAGCGGCGGCTGACCCACCCGGACTTCCTGCTGCGTTACCGGCAGGTGCTGGCAGAGGCGGGGGAGATCCACTTCAAGACAGACAACCGGGATCTATTCGAGTGGTCCCTGTTCCAGTTCCCCAGGGTGGGCTTTGGGGTGTCTGAGGTCACCCGCGACCTGCACGCCGACGGCATCCACGGTGTAATGACCGACTACGAGGAGAAGTTCCACAACCTGGGGACCCCGATCAACCGCTGTGTGGGTACCATGGGCCCGCTGCCCGAAGTGCCGGAGCCTCCAGCAGAGGAATGACCGCGCAAAAAGGAGCTTCCGCTGTATGGCGGAAGCTCCTTTACTTGTGCTCAGAGAAACGCGACCACCCGGTACATGAGCATGAAGTGAAACACCGAGCCCATGAGGATGAACAGGTGAAAAATCTCGTGACAGCCAAAGCGGGGATTATCGCGGCCAGGCCACTTGACGGCGTAGAGCACGCCGCCCACGGTGTAGAGAATGCCGCCGCCCAGCACCCAGAAAAAGCCGGCAGGGGGGAGCAGGCGCAGCAGGGGGACGAGGGCCACCACAGCCAGCCAGCCCATGAAGATATAGATGCCGGCGGTGAGCCAGCGGGGGGCGGTGATCCAGGCCAGGGTGAGCACCAGCCCGGCCAGGGCTAAGGCCCAGATGACACCGAACAGGGCCCAGCCCCAGGCACCGTCGGTGCGGAGCACCACCAGGCAGATAGGGGTATAGGTACCGGCGATGAGGAAGTAGATAGAGGCGTGGTCGTACTTGCGCAGGGCGATACGGCCCTTGACGCTGACGTTGCGGCAGTGATAGAGAGTGCTGGCCGTATACAGGCCCACCATGCTCACGCCGTAGATGAGGAAGGAGACCACGTGCCACGGGCTGAGGGAGAGGGCGGCGCAGCGCAGCAGGAGCAGCACGGTGCCCAGCAGGGCCAGGGCGGCCCCAATGCCGTGGGTAATGGCGGACCAGGGACGCAGCCCGTCATAGGGGTCCCGGTCCTTTTCCCGCAGCCTGACCGGGCGCGGCTTTGGTTGGGAAGGATAATAGAGCATGGCCTTGCGGCGGGGGAGTGCGTTTTCCTGATTCATATGGATCACCTTTCCTTATCTTTAGTATAACACATGCTGCGCAATATAATCAATAGAAACTTTAAATATAATTTTTAAAATTATATTTGACCTCCTGTTCAAAGGGGACAACGCTAGGATATGGCGGAACGGGCGGCACTATGCGGACAAGGCGGCGGTTGCCGGAGGGGACGGAGTGTGCTATGATAAAAGGCGCAAAACAGGGGAGGGCGGAGCATGGAGCGGATTCTGCTGATAGAAGATGATCAGGCGCTGGGGCGGGGGACCGCCCTGGCGCTGGCCGGGGAGGGCCGGGAAATCAGGGTGGCGGCCACCCTGGCCCAGGGCTGGGCGGCCCTGGGCGAAGGGGAATACGCGCTGGTGCTGCTGGATCTCAACCTGCCCGACGGAAATGGACTGGATTTTCTCACTGCGCTGCGGCGAACCAGCGGGGTGCCGGTGCTGATTCTCACCGCCAACGACCTGGAGAGTGACCAGGTGGCGGGCCTGGAGCTGGGGGCGGACGACTACGTGACCAAGCCCTTCTCCCTGGCGGTGCTGCGGGCCCGGGTGAACCGCCTGCTGCGGCGGGGGAGCGCCCCGGCGGCCGCGCTGGAGTTGGGGCCCTTTTCCTTCGACTTTGAGCGCCTGCGCTTTATGCGGAACGGGACGGAGGTGGAGCTGTCCAAGACGGAGCAGCGGCTGCTGCGCCTGCTGGTGGAGCACCGGGGGCAGACCCTGACCCGGGAGCAGCTCCTGGACCGGGTGTGGGACGGGGGCGAGTTCGTGGACGCCAACGCCCTGTCGGTGGCGGTGAAACGGCTGCGGGACAAGCTGACGGACGCCCCCATCAAGACGGTGTACGGCCTGGGCTACACCTGGGAGGAAAAACGGTGACCCCGGCGGTGTGCGGGGCCCTGGCCCTGGCGGCGCTGGGGGTGGGCTTCGGGCTGGCCCAGTGGCTCTACACCCGGCGGCTGCTGGCCCGGCTGGACCGGATGCTTGCCGATGCGGTGGACGGCAGCTTTCGGGAGAGCCGCTTTGACGAGTCCCGCCTCTCCGCCCTGGAGGGGCGGCTGGCCCGGTTTCTCAACGGCAGCGCCGCCTCGGCCCGGGAGCTGGAGGGGAAGCGGGCCGCTATACAGACCCTGATCTCCGACATCTCCCACCAGACCAAGACCCCCATCGCCAACATCCTGCTGTACGCCTCCCTGCTGGCGGAGGGGGAGCTGTCCCCAGAGCAGGCCGCCCAGGCGGCCACCCTGTCCCGGCAGGCGGAGAAGCTGTCCTTTCTGATCCAGGCCCTGGTGAAAGCATCCCGGCTGGAGACGGGGATCATTACCACCGCACCGGAGCCCCAGCCGGTGGGGCCGCTGCTGGAGGGGGCGCTGGCCCAGGCCCGTCCTCAGGCGGAGGCCAAGGGGCTTACCCTGGCGGCGGAGCCCTGCGGGGCGGCCGCCCGCTTCGACCGGAAGTGGACGGCGGAGGCCCTCTTTAATGTGGTGGACAACGCGGTGAAGTACACCCCGGCGGGGGGACGGGTGACCCTCTCCGCTGTCCCCCTGGGGCAGTTCTGCCGGGTGGACGTGTCCGACACCGGCATCGGCATCCCGGAGGAGGAGCAGGGGCGGATCTTCGGCCGCTTCTACCGGGGCGGCGCTGTGCGGGCGGAGGAGGGGGTGGGCATCGGCCTCTACCTGGTCCGGGAGATCCTGCGGCGGCAGGGGGGCTATGTCAAGGTGGCCTCCCGCCCCGGCCAGGGAACCACCTTTTCCCTCTACCTGCCCCGGGAATAGGGCGGATCTTTCCAAACTGTAAGATTTGAGAAAGAGTGTGGAAAGATTGATCCACTACAATGGGTACTGTCAGAAGGCAGTACCCATTTTTTCCACAGGAGGAGATTCCAAATGGCGATTTTGCAGACCAGGGAACTGAAGAAATATTATGGCGCGGGGGACACCCTGGTGAAAGCCCTGGACGGGGTGGAGCTGAGCGTGGAGAACGGCGAGTTCGTGGCTATCATCGGCACGTCGGGGTCGGGCAAGTCCACCCTGCTGCACATGCTGGGCGGGCTGGACCGGCCCACCTCCGGCACGGTGACGGTGGACGGCCGGGAGCTGTCCACCCTGAAGGACGAGGAGCTGACCATCTTCCGGCGGCGGAAGATCGGCTTTGTGTTCCAGGCATACAACCTGGTGCCGGTGCTCAGCGTGTATGAGAACATCGTCCTCCCCATTCAACTGGACGGCGGCGCGGTGGACGAGGGCTACGTCAGGGAGGTGATCGCCGTCCTGGGGCTGGAGAAGAAGCTGGACAGCCTGCCCGGGCAGCTCTCCGGCGGCCAGCAGCAGCGGGTGGCCATCGCACGGGCCCTGGCCGCCAAGCCCGCCATCCTCCTGGCCGACGAGCCCACCGGCAACCTGGACTCCCGCACCAGCCAGGATGTGCTGGGACTGATGAAGGTCACCGGGCAGAAGTTCGCCCAGACCATGGTGATGATCACCCACAACGAGGAGATCGCCCAGTTGGCCGACCGCATCGTCCGCATCGAGGACGGGCGCATCGTCACGCGGTAAGGGGGCGAGGGTATGAACGTCTCCAACCGCAAGTGCGTGCGCACCCTGGCCCGGCGGAGCCTGCGGGCCAGCCGCACCCGCAACCTCATCGCGGTGCTGGCTATTGCGCTGACCACGGTGCTCTTTACCTCACTGTTCACCATCGCCCTGTCCATCAACGACGGATTCCAGCAGAACAACTTCCGGCAGGTGGGCGGCTACTCCCACGGCGGCTTCAAATACCTGACCGAAGCGCAGTACGAGGCGCTGAAGGACGACCCCCTGATTGGGCAGACCGGCCTGCGGCGGTTCGTGGGCATGCCGACTCAGGCCCCTTTCAACAAGGCCCACGTGGAGGTGAGCTACGCCGACGCCAACGATGCCCACTGGATGTACTGCGACCCGGCGGAGGGCCGCCTGCCCCGGGAGGGCACCGACGAGGCGGCCACCGACACCCACGTGCTGGAGCTGCTGGGCGTGGAGCCGGAGCTGGGGGCCCGGTTCACCCTCACCTTTGATGTGGACGGGCATGAGACCACTCAGACCTTCACCCTCTCCGGCTGGTGGGAGTACGACGAGGCCATCGTAGCCAACCACGTGCTCCTCCCGGAGAGCCGGGTGGACGCCCTGCTGGACGAGGCGGGGGTGAACCCCAACGCCCCGGAGGACGGCATGACCGGCGCCTGGAACCTGGACGTGATGCTCAAGAGCGGCTCGGCCCATATCGAGCGGGATATGGAGCAGATTCTGGCCGGCCATGGGTTCCAGAGCGAGGACGCCACCGGGGAGGGCTATGTCCGCTCCGGCGTCAACTGGGGCTACACCGGCGCCCAGCTCGCCAGCGGACTGGACGTCCAGGTGGTGGCCGCCATTGCCGCCGTGCTGCTGCTCATCCTCTTTACTGGCTATCTGATCATCTACAACGTGTTCCAGATCTCCGTCACCAACGACATCCGCTTCTACGGCCTGCTCAAGACCATCGGCACCACCGGCCGCCAGCTCAAGCGCATCATCCGCTACCAGGCACTGGCCCTCTCCCTGGCGGGGATCCCGGTGGGGCTGCTGCTGGGCTGGCTGGTGGGGGCGGGTCTCACCCCGGCGGTGATCGGCCGGCTGAACGGCGTGACCAATGTTGTGTCCGTCAACCCCGTCCTCTTTGCGGCCTCCGCCCTGTTCGCCCTGGTGACGGTGCTCCTGTCCTGCCGAAAGCCGGGCCGGATGGCGGCAAAGGTGTCCCCTGTCGAGGCGGTGCGCTACACCGAGGGGAGCAAAACCCGCAGGAAGGCCGGAAAGCGGGCGGGGAAGGGAGTCTCCCTGCTCTCCATGGCCTGGGCCAACCTGGGCCGGAACCGGGGCAAGACGGTGGTCACCGTGCTCTCCCTGTGTCTGGCGGTGGTGCTGCTCACCATGACGGTCACCTTTGCCAAGGGCTTCGACATGGATAAGTATATCGCCGCCTTTACGGCCAGCGACTTCATCCTGGCCGATGCCGGACACTTCCAGACCGGCGGGGAGGTATTCAACCCGGACATGGCCCTGCCGGAAGACGCGGTGGAAGAGGTGGAGGCCCGGGGCGGCATCACGGCCGGCGGCCGCACCTACGGCTGCACCTCCCCGGTGGAGGAGTTCATCACCGAGGAGTACTACCGCTCGGTGTGGGGCCGGTGGAACGACGCGGAAACCCTGGATCAGATGGTGTCCGGCATGGACCGCACGGAGGACGGCCTGCTGGCCGACCGGGCCCAGCTCTACGGCATGGAGCGGTTTGCCCTGGACCACCTGACCGTGCTGGAGGGGGATATCTCCAAGCTCTACGAGCCGGGCGGGCGGTACGTGGCTGCCGTGTACTCCGAGAACGACTACGGCAATCCGCAGATGGACAGCCACTGGGCCCGCCTGGGGGATAAAATTACGCTGCGGCACGTGGAGGAGTACGAGTACTACAACCCCAACACCGGCGAGGTGTACGGCGGAGAGGAGGACATTCCGGAGGGCGCGCCCTTTGCCGCCCGGGCGGTGAAGTACCGGGACCTCGAGTATGAGGTGGCAGCCCTGGTCAGCGTCCCCACCGCCCTGAGCTACCGCTATTACGGGGCCGACGAGTTTATCCTCAACGACCAGACCTTCCTCCAGGACACCGGCACGGCGGATATCATGTACTACGCCTTTGACGTGGACGACGGCGCGACGGCGGATATGGAGGGCTTTCTCCGGGACTACACGGAGAACGTCAACCCCCAGCTCGATTACGAGAGCAAGGCCACCTACGCCGCAGAGTTTGAGGGCTTCCGGGGGATGTTCCTGATGCTGGGCGGGGCGCTGAGCTTCATCGTGGGCCTGGTGGGCGTGCTCAACTTCTTCAATGCCGTGCTCACCGGTATCATCACCCGCAGGCGGGAGTTCGCCGTGCTCCAGTCCATCGGGATGACCGGCGGGCAGCTCAAGAAGATGCTGGTGCTGGAGGGCCTCCTCTACACCCTGGCGGCCGTGCTGGCCTCCCTGCTCCTCACCGTGGTCATGGGGCCGCTGCTGGGTACCGCCGTGAACAGCCTGTTCTGGTTCTTCACCTACCGTTTCACCCTGGCGCCCATCCTGCTTATTTTCCCCATCTTCGTGGTCCTGGGGTTGGTGATCCCCCTGCTGACCTACCGCTCCATCGCCCGGCACACCGTGGTGGAGCGCCTGCGGGAGGCGGAATGACAAACGGGCGCAGGATATAAAACGAGAGCCGACTTGTTTGACAAGTCGGCTCTCGTTTTGGCCTATGATAAGAATGCACCCCTTAAGACCCTGCGGAGCAAGGGCTTGAGGGAAAGGATGGTTTATAAAGCAGAAGAACTCTTGACCACACGGCCCCTGCCGCTTTTTATTTTGCAAACTTGGGCGCGGATACTTCATTTCCCGCGAATGCATTGGGGCCGGGGTTGGACAGGGAGAAATACATCTTTGCCGCCTTAGTCGTACCGAAGTCCTGATTGGAGCCGCTGTCCTGCACCTCATTAAAGGCATCCCGGAACATTTGGTTGTGCGCCTCCTCGCGGTTGAGCAGGAAGTCGATGGTTTCCCGTACCTTTTTGTCCTCAATCTGGCGGTAGAGGTATTCGTATACTACCTTGGCCCGCTGCTCGGATGCAATATTGCTCAGCAGATCCGCGCAGAGATCTCCCGTGACAGTGACATAGTCTGCTGTCCAGGAATAGCCGGAGGCGTTGATGAGACCGGGATTCAAGCCAAGCAAAACATGTGTTTCGATCTCGCCTGCCTGGACCTTGTCTGCCTCCACGTCATGACCGTTGAGCAGATTGATGGTCTGAGCTACCATTTCCATGTGGCTCAGCTCCTCCGCCGCGATATCCATAAACAGATCCTTGATCTTGGGGTTTCTGATGCGGAAACTCTGGGACATATATTGCATGGCAGCTTTTAGCTCGCCGTTGCCGCCGCCGAGCTGCTCCTGCAATAGTGCGGCATACTGAGGATTGGGCTGCTCCACTTCTACTGGATGAAACAGTTGTTTTTCGTGCTTGAACAAGCATATCACCCCTTCCGATTGGTTGTGTTTAGCTTTCCGCAATTTAGAAAAGCTATGCGGGCTCTGCTCGTTTTGCATGATACAGGCGGCAGATTGAAATACCTTTACCACCAAAAGAATACGATATGCATTAGGAAAGAAAGGTCATATATACTTACAAGGGAGCAATCAAGCCGACTTTACCAGCGCAAATTTTTATACGATGCCGCACTAGAGAGATGACGGCCTCCCGCGCGGGGCCCCCATATTTCTTGGGATCGTAGAGCGCGGCGTCATGAGCCAGACAGTCCCGTAACGCCTGGGTATAGGCGGCCCGAAGCTCCGTGGCGAAGTTGACCTTACACACACCCATGGATACCGCACGCTGCACATCTTCGTCCGGGACACCGGAGGAGCCATGGAGCACCAGGGGGATATCTACCGCTTCCCGGATCTGAGTCAGCCGCTCAAAGGCCAGCCTGGGCTTGCCCTTGTAGAAACCATGTGCGGTCCCAATGGCTACGGCTAAAGAGTCGATTCCCGTTTCCCGGACGAAACGGGCCGCCTCGCCTGGATCTGTGTAAAGATCCTCACCTGGCTTGACCTCCAGATCATCCTCCTTACCGCCCAGTTTCCCCAGCTCCGCTTCCACACAAGGCCGGGAAGACATCCCGCTTGCCATCTCCACCACTCTGCGGGCCAGGGCGATGTTTTCGTCCAGCGGCAGTTTAGAGCCGTCGATCATCAGGGAGGTATAACCGTCTGACGCGGCCTGCTGACATAGTCCAAACCGGTCTCCGTGATCCAGGTGCATAGCCACTGGCACAGACGCCTTGCCGGCCATAGCACGGGCCATGGCCGCGAAGACTGCTGGCTCCGCGTATTTTAATGTGGATGGCGTCGTCTGAAGTATGACCGGCGCGTGCTCGGCCTCCGCCGCCGCGATGACAGCCTGCATCATCTCCATATTTTCTACATTGAACGCGCCTACCGCATAACCGTTTGCACGGGCATCCCTCAAAAGTCCTCTGCTGTTTACCAGTGCCATATAATATTTCCACCCTTTCCGTATTCAAGGCTTTGCTTTCTCCAGATTTGCTTCAGTCCCTGAGTACCGCATAGAGATAGTCGTCGATGCAGTCCCCCACACGGTCCATCAGGAGGTCTTCAGCCTTGGGAGGCAATATACCCACATGGACTCTGGCGTATTGGACTGGCATATACTGGCTGATCAGGGCCATTGGGATGCCTGCTGTGTTCAAATTATCCAGCAGGAGGCGGAGCGCACCCTGCACCTTGCTGTTGGTCAGGTAATACCGGGCCCGGTCTGAGTAGCTGAAGGCCCGGGCGTACCGCTTCTCCGGCATAGAGCCATGATAATATTTGGCCCACTGGCCCTGGTCCTCCAGCATGACTTGCTCCAGGATCTCACGAAAATGGGAACACGGGAAATCCATCATCCCATACAATTCCCGTTCGATCTGCTCCAGGGCAAACAGTCCTTCCCGGAGGGCGAAGGTCAGAGCTGGTCCGACCTTGAGAATGGCGATCCCGTCCTCTACCATCTTTCGAAGGCATTGCCGCGGCTGATAATCCGTGGAATGTCCTTCAAAGACCAGGTTGGGGTGCCGCTTTAAATGCTCCGTCAGGCTGTGGGCGGCCGTCCGGTCATATTCGATCACGCTTTCGTCGGCAAATTCCACCCCGGGCTGCACCACAATGGCAACCACACGCTCCCATGCCGCCTCCAAATGATTGGAGCAGAACGCCGCCTGGAACGTGGACAGCGTGGCTTCGCAGTCCTCCGGCGCGGTTACGGTTACGCTGTCCTCATTTTCCTGGGCGCCGCCTGGGATGGGCACCTCACTGCCGATGATATAGACCGGCGCAGGGGCTTCCGGGTGCCACGCACTGTATTGGGCAAAAGCTTCCTCGGCGATACGGCAGAGTTGGGCGCCGCGGTGGGCGATCACAACATCCGATAACCGCTCATTGGGAGCGTCGTCCGCCAGGCACATGCTGGTATCAATATGTATTTTGGAAAAGCCAGCCAGTACATAGGAGCGGATCAGTTCCCCTGCGTTTTTCATTGCCTCAGCCTCGGGAAGATGGGTCCAGGTCAGCGGACCCAGGTGGTCGCCGCCGCAGAACAGTTTGTCAATCGGGAAATTTTCCTCTTCAGCTAAACGGTTCAGAAACGCCCGGAACGCTACCGGGGTCATACCGGTATAGCCGCCGTTCTGGTTCACTTGATTTGCAGTCGCCTCTACCAGCACCACCGTATCACGGTCCTTGGCCCGGCGAAGGGCCGCCCGAATTACATACTCGTTGGCACTGCAGCAAGAATAGAGGCCCATTTCACGATTCTGTCCGCGCTTTTGCAAGAGTTCAGAAATCGGATTTTGAATTTGTAGATTGGTCATAGCTTCCCCTTTCCTTTTGCACAGAGGGCACCCGGCGATAGCCGCCGGGTGCCCCATTGGCACGTTCTGTTTTCAGACGATAAAATTTAAGAACTTCTTCATTGGGTCTTGCTGGCTTTGCGGGCGGCCAACTCCTCCATGATCTCAGCGTGGCGCTTCTCGGTCAGCTTATAGAACAGCATGGGGACAACTGCAAGGATTATAATTCCAGCACTGACTAGCGTATATACAAAGTGGAAAGAATTTAATACGTTCACCGGCTGTACGGTCTCTTGGGGAATGTAGCCAGTCAGACCGATTACAGCGGCAACAGCGATACCTGCGACTGCCATGACACACTTGGTCACGAAGCAACGGGTAGAGGTAATCATAGCTTCATTGCGCTGGCCGGTTTTCCATTCGCCATACTCAATTGTATCCATCATCATCGCGTTGACACAGACCATGACAGCTCCAACGCATACAGTTGAGACAGAAGATGTGGCAAAAAGTACAATAGCGTTATGATACCCGGCAAAGTAGAGAACGAGGCTGGATATTGTCATGAGCCCGGCAAAGAGAAACATGCAATTCTTTTTCCCAATATGCTGAGAGAGAAAGGTGAAGATCAATGCGCCTACAACCATACCAACCAGATTAATTAAGTTCAGCACAGTCATATAACCCAGGCTGCCCCAGTTATATACACAATAATAATAATTGAGATAGCCTTTCAGCATCATACCTAGCAGGCAAAAGATATTTGAGATTTGGATCAGGAGCAAGGGCTTGTTTTGAAAAATATTTTTTAGTGCCAGTTTGAGCTCAAACTTCTTACTGTCGTCTGGTACCACATGCTCCCGTACCAACTTGAAGGAAATCAGGTACATGGTCACACCCCAGACGGCAACAGCAAGTGCAAGGAAAAAGTAAACATGCCAGTCAAATTCGCCAAAGAAGGCCAGTGCCATTGGCATCACTAATCCGATAATTCCAGTAATGGTATTGGACGCGGTGGTAGTGAAGCCAACAATTTCCGAGCGCTCTTTCGTATTGCTGGTCATTGCCGCAGGCAAGCTCCAGAATGGTATATCCACAGAGGTAAACACAATACTGCCTGTGATGATATACATAATACCTGCAAAAATGCACAGTCCGATGGTGCCGATATCGGGCTTAAAGAAAGAGAGTGCTAAACAGATCCCCATAAGAGGACCTGAGCGGAGAAGCCACGGGCGAAACCGGCCCCACTTACTCCTAGTACGGTCTGCAATGATACCCATAGAGATATCGGTAAAGGCGTCAAAGAATCGAGCCCCACCAAAAAGGAACGCTAGGAAGCCGGCGGGCAGCTTTAGAATATCCGTTAAAAACGGAGTAGTCCAGGTAGACCACAAGGTATACATAGAATCATGCCCGAGTACACCAATTGCGTGGCCGAGCTTTTCCTTCTTGGTACATTGCCTTGGTTCTTCCTCTAATTTAGCTTCCTTAACGACTTCGGTAGACACAAAATTTCCCTCCTTGTTTCTTCCTCAACGAGTTGCGGGGCAAGCGCGAATAACCTTGGCATGGGTCCCTGTGGCTCTTGCATTTATTTAATGATACTCCGGCAACCAGTCGCCGTGGGCCTGTATGAGGTCGTCCACAAGGCTGCGGATCTCATCGATGGTCAGTTCGCTCCCGGCATGGGGGTCCAGCATGGCGGCCTGATAGATGTACTCCTTCTTCCTGGTGAGAGCGGCATCTACGGTGAGCTGGTGCACCTCGATCTGCCGCCGATTCAGCGCGGCGAGCTGATTGGGAAGCGGCCCCATGTGGCAGGGGGAGAGATGACCCTCGTTTACCATACAGGAGACTTCCACACAGGCATCGAAGGGCAGGTTGTCAATAAGCCCAGTATTGAGAACGTTACCAGCAAATCCAAAGGTTCTGCCGGTCTCCAGTGCCTCGATGATGCCGGCGGCGTACTCGCTGCTCCTTGTGTGGGTCAGGTTCTCATTGTGGACCAGATGCTCGGCCTGCTGCTTCCACCGCGCAATCTGATCGCGGCAACGGCGGGGGTACTCATCCAGCGGGATGTGAAAGCGGTCGATAAGCTCAGGATGGTCCTTTTTGATGAACCAGGGGTAATATTCGCTGCTGTGCTCGCTGGATTCTGTGACGAAGTAGCCGAACTGCTTCATGATTTCGAAGCGAACCATATCATGATGATTATCAGGAGTAAACTGCTCGGCCACTGACGGAATTCTGTCCGCATACTCAGGATGTAACTCACGCAATGCAAGCGTGGGGGCGTAAATTGGTCCCTCCTGGGCACGCTTGCGGATGATGGGATAGAGATCCTCGCCGTTGCGGCTAATCTCTAATAGCCAGGCCATGTGGTTGATGCCCGAAATCTTGTAAGAAACGCCGTCCCAGGGCATGCCAAGCTCGGCGAGGAGTTCAGGTACACAGGCCTGGTGGGAGTGGCACAGACCAACTGTATTGACAGAACTGGCTCGGAACATCGCCAAGCATAGCATGGACATGGGGTTTGTATAATTGATGAAGAGTGCATCAGGACAGACCTTCTCCATGTCTTTCGCAAAGTCCAACATTACAGGGATGGTGCGCAGTGCCCGGAACATTCCACCGATGCCGCGCGTATCTCCGATCGTCTGGCGCAGTCCATATTTTTTGGGAATTTCAAAGTCTGTAATCGTACAGGGGTCATATCCTCCCACTTGAATGCAGTTAATGACGTATTTTGCTCCACGTAAAGCATCCAGCCGGTCTGCATATTTGACGACCTTAGCCTTTCCGTCGTTAGAGTTCCGGTTAATATTAGAAAGCATCATATAGGACTCTTCCAACCGCTGATGGTCAATGTCATAGAGCGCATACTCAAACTCGCGCATAGCATCCGTCGTAATGCAGTCGCCTAAGACATTTTTTGCAAAGACGGTACTGCCTGCGCCAAGAAATGTAATTTTATCCAAATGAGTAACCTCCTATTTTATTTGGAATGAAACATTATGCGTTAGTGGTATAAGTCAAATAGTCCAAATCAATAACCGGAGTATCGCACACAATGCGGATCGTGTGCGAACCGGCTGGTAGATCAGTCTTTTGAAACAAAAGCTTTCCCACAGCCGCAGCTCCGTTAACATTTACCTGCTGCACAAACTCATTATCGATATAAACGCTGGCAACACCGAAGTTGGAATCATTTTGTCCATACCAACGGATTTCGCTTCCAGTAAATTCGAACTCGACCGAGGCGCCGGCACTACTGGCATAACGGGCGGTTCCTTCCTGAAAGACGTCATGATAGTCATCATTCCATACGCCTGTATACACCAGTTGGGCGTCCATTGCATCAACAGTAACCGTCGTCTCCGGCGGCGTTGGTTGATCTTGCTCTGGTAGATAAGAAATATAGTCCAAATTGATGTTCCAGGCGTTTTGTACAAGGCGAATGGTATGTTCTCCTTCCTCCAGTCCCGTACGCTCAAACATTAGCTGCCCAGTTGCTTCCTGGCCGTATAGGATTATGTTTTCCACTAACTCTCCGTCTAAATAGACATCTGCAGTGCCAAAATTGAAGCTCATCTCTGCATACAGGCGTACGGCTGTACCACGGAAAGTCAGTTCAGCATAAGCGCCGGCTTCGTCTGTGCGCATTGCGTTTCCCATGTAGAACTCGCTGTTGTGATACTCTTCCCAATTCCCAACATAAGTGATCCGATCCGAGAGCGCATCGACCTTTTCATAGATGGGTTCAAGGGTAGCAGCTTCATATGCAAAGCGGTCAATATCAATCACTCCGCTCTTGCACACAATTTTAATGGTATGCTCGGCAGCCGGAAGATCAAGCGCTTCAAAAAGACATACGCCTGCTTCTGCGGCCCCATTCGCATCAACTGTTGTTTTCAGTTCATCGTCCAAATAAACTTCTGCCGTGCCAAAATTGGTATCCCTCTGGCCATACCAGCGAATGGAAGTTCCAGTAAAGGAGAATACAACCGAAGCATCCGTACTGTTGGTATAACGTGCAGTCCCTTCGCTGAAAGATGCGTTGTTGTCATCATGCCATGTCCCTGTGTAAATAAGAGCCTCGTCTCTGTCATCAACAGAGGTGAAACCATAATCAGGGTCAACAGGTTCTGGATCCGGTTCCGAAATTTCCACCGCTTTAACCAGTAGATAGTCGGAAAAACGTGTATTGAATACAGCGTTATCACCCATCAGGTTTGTTGCCACGACACGATCATTGACATAGTCAACAATCCTATACATTTTATTTGGATCTAGCCCCTTCAACTCAATATCTGGATAGCCAGTGGGGCTATATTTGCTCCCATCTTTGTAGAAGGCATAGTACATAACCCCGTCTTTCTCCACCACATAGGTTTCGTAAGGGTCAAAACCATAACTGTAAAGATCGCCAATAAACCGGCCTTTCTGCAACTGAACTGTATCCGCAATCCCAAGCCATTTTTCATATTCTTCCTTGGCAGTACCGCTAAGGTCACGTTTTTCAATGAGAACAGAGCCCGTACCGACGGCACTTGGATACCAGATGTTATTGTGGTCGGCTGTAACAGGGAAATAATCTCCCATCAGTGCCTTGTAGGCTTTCACGCGTCTCCTTGTTTGATCCACAGAAGTGGGGTCAGCCGTAGCAATCTGTGTCATATATGGTAAACTATAGTAGTCCTGGGGCGTACCGCAGTTGCACAACAAATTGAACACATTGGGGTCGTTGGCCACCATAGCCTCATAAGAGACGCGGTATATCTCGGATTGCTTTTCAGTGGATTCTTCTGGCGAGGCGTGGTTATGTGCAGGATTGTAGCATTCAGGCATACTCCACACATAATCTCCCTTGAAGCCATCGAACCCCCAATCATTCATTGCACGGTTTACAAAGTCAACTTGGCTTGCAATCGCACCATCCGCCATAGGGCAAAGTGCATATCCCAAGCTGGGATTGGTCCCACCACCAGGAGTAGGAAGCCTTGCAGGTCTTCCATCTGCATCCATAACGAAATATTCAGGGTGTTGCTGATAGAGTATACTATCGATCCCGCCGTCACAAGGTCTCCACCAAAGGAGTGCAGTCATACCATGCTCATGAATTGCATCTGTCAGCCGCAACGCATCGGAGGCTCCATTTGGAAACTTTTCTGGATTTAAGGCCCAGTCTCCTGCATTGGTATACCAACCATCATCCAAAGTGATCTGCTTGACTCCGGCTGCCTGAAGTTCATCCAATTTGCCGATTATTAAGTCGATCGTCCAGTTAAACCCCCAGCCCCAGCTTTCCCATCGGAGATCATAGCTGCTATCAGGAATATCCCCAGGTGCAGGCATAATCACGCCCAAGTGATCCATTGCATTTTTGTAACCTCTCAAGCCGTTATAATAGTCACCCGGATGGACTACAGCAAAGCTCTCACCAATTTCGATCACGCTTCCGGCGGCAATGACTTTGCCTGGCCACCCGATAGAAACTTGAGCTGAATCACTGGTTTCCTGAACCGGAGTATGTACCTCCCTTCTGGTTGCAGAAGCATCGCCAACGGTAATCCCTCCATCAGCAATGTAAATATCTGACACAGGAATACTTGCAGCCGTGTCATCCTGTTTATTCTCCCTACTGAACTTGCCAGAGTCGGTCAGGTCAATCTTTTGAAGCGTATCATAGTAGTGCATCGGCCCCTCACCGCCGCCGTTATAGCTCCAGATACGATCTTCCGCACCATAAAGCTCATACACACTGCCAATGAACCAAGACACTTCCACATCAGAAGCTCCTGCCTCATAGGATGTTGCAGTATATACCACACCCTCCTCGATATCAGAGGTCTCCAGCACATAGGTACGAATTAGGCCCGTGCTCATGCTCTGAGAGGTAATGGTCATTCTCTGACCGCTGCCCATCACTCCGCTGGTGCTCTGCTCCACATCACATGAAATATGGCTGAAGTCCTGAACCTCCTGCCCTCCAACCACTGGCCCTCCCAATGGAGAAGGCTTGCTCATCTGGATAAGCCCAGACCCCTCTGTGCGGTACAGAGTGATTGTCTGCCCGTCCGCGTCATAAGTGACGCGGACGCCATTGCCGGCAATGGCATAATCACCTTCTGCAATCAGTCCTGCGTTGCCGGTGTCCGTTGCAGGCGCCGCCGCAAAAGAAGCGGTGGGCAAGAGCTGCAGACACAGCATCGTACTGAGCGTGAGTGATATGAACTTTTTACCACGCATTTCCGAGTCCTCCTTCTCTATAATCCTTTGTGTTGAAAGTCGCCTGCTAGAATCGCTTTATTCTCCCACATACGAAAAATAGTCGAAGTCAACCACCGGAGACACACAGACGATGCGGATGGTATGCTTCCCATAGGCCAGACCGTCCGCCTCAAATAGAAGCTGCTGAGCCGCCGCCGGCCCATACACATTTACCTCCCCTGCCAGAACGCCGTCCACGTATACCTCCGCAGCGCCGAAATATACATCATTTTGACCATACCACCGAATGGCCGTCCCCACAAATGTGAACTCCACGGACGCGCCGATCTCGTTGGTATAACGGGCCGTCCCTTCATAAAAGCTTCCGTTGCTGTCGCTATTCCATGCACCCGTAAACACCAGGGAAGCATCCCGGTCATCCACCGGGACATATACGGGCGCAGGCTCGATTGGACCATACGCATACACATTGAGTTCGGCGGCAGTACCGAACCCACCTGCGCCGGCAATCGCCTTGAGCTCCAGGCCGACGGCTTCTACCGGTGCAAAGCTCACGGTTTTATCCTTGGCATCGAGCGCCCAGTCTGAGCCGGAGGCGACTAGGTCCTTGCTGCCGTCCTGGTGGATGGCGTATAGCTCATACTCCGAAATTATGCCATTTGTCCCGTTTTGACGTGGGGTATAGACGAAGCGGCCGACGGTATAGGGCTGGTCAAAGGAAACGGTGATACTCTGCGGCAGTTCATCTTTGGGAGCATAGTTGGTATGCCATATTGTGCGGACGTTTCCATCGAGGACATTGGAGGCGGGGCCCTCCGTCGTCCCGCCGTAGACGCTGGTGGCGGTTGCCGTCATATTGGACTGGGGAATCAGCGTGTACGGATTCTCCACCACTGCAATTTCAAGGTCGTCGGACAGGCCCTCCCGGGTCTCCGCCATGATGCGCGCTGAACCGACAGAAACGCCTGTAATGGTTCCAAACTCATCCACCGTCGCCACATCCGGATCACTGGAGGTATATTTCACGACCTGATCAGAGGTGTCCACAGGCGCGAAACTGGTTTCCAGCTTCATGACATCCCCTGTGGGAAGGGAAGTGGTCTCAGCACTCAGCATAAGGGAATTGCCGGAAACCAGGGCGGGCGTCGTGTAGCCGGGGTCATCCAGCAGCACGCGCATCATCTCAACAAAACTGTTTTCCGCATAGCCGATCCTCCAGATGCGGTCATCCTCACTTTTGGCCTGAATGGTCAGATTCCCGGAGGAATCCGCGACCATCTTGTTATTGGTGTCCTTCTGCAGGGCACTGTACCAGACGCGCATGGTACCATCTCCGGCGGAACTGCCTGGCTCATAGTAAAAACTGGAGCGATAGATCTGGAAATCATCCCAACTGCCGTCTGGCCCGGGGGACAGCAGGGGCTTGGTGCCCACCTGCTCCCAGTTGACTCCATCCTTTGATGTGGTCAGGTGCAGGACAGAGCCATCCGGATTTCGGCCGGCAAAGCACTGGGAAATACAAACAAACTCCTTCAAATCTGGAACATACTGGACATCCTGATGCCAGGGGGCCAACTGCTGCCCATTCTCGTCAAGCCCCAGGAAGCCGTTGACGCGGACTGGCTCACCCCAGGTGATCCCGTCGTCCGAATAACGCATTTCCACGAAGTTCGCCTGACCATTCTGATACCCCACGTCGCCGGTATTGTTGGCCCACAGGATGAACACATCCCGGAAGTCATCGTAGACAATAGTGGGAGAGAGCATATCGTAGCGGTCTGGAGAAGCAATGGCGGTAATGAAGTCATCCTCTCCATCCGCAACCTGACGCTCCGCGTCGGAGGTGGGCTTCGACCATACGCGGGTCATCTCATCATAAGTCACGGGGACGCCCCAATGTACGCCGTCATAGGAAATCCGCAGCCGGACTTCGGCCCCAACGCCTCCGCCCTGGTCATCCGCCCAGTTCCAATAGGCCATCATGGCATCGTATTCCGCGTTATAGACCATATCAGCGTCGCAGTTGTGGTAGCGGGTGCTGGGCGGCTGCGGCTCAATGGGATTGGAAAGCCCCTCCGGTTCTACCCAATGCACTCCGTCGCTGGAGGCAACGATGGACGGGTTTTCGTAGATGGAGATCCGCATCACGTTGGGCGTATAAACGGCCCAATAGCGATAGCCGTTCCACGGTTCTTCCAGGACAACTACGTCCGGGTGAGTCACCTGGTCATCGGCATGCGCACTGTCGCTGTAATAGGCGGGAAAATCCTGATATCCGGGGGCCTTGTTCAATGCGGACTCGCTGGAGTCTGCCGCAAGCGCCGCGGTTGGAAATAACTGGGCCGTCACGAGTAGGCCCGTTAGAAGCGAAACAGCTTTCCTTCGATTTCTCATATCCCTTCTATTCCTCCTTTGTAGTCCGTCCTTATCCTGTTAACGACGCCTGATCCGGCAGTTTCATATTTGGAGCTATCCTCTCCCCTCTGTTTTCAAATCGTTTCTCTCAGACAAGGCAAACGATCCTTGTAAGAAAAATTTACAGGGATATGTAGGCGTCCAGGCCCTTGGGCTGGTCGGGGTTTCCGCCTAGGGCAATTGCTTTCAGCAGAGCTGTCATTTGCGCGACATAGATGAACAGAATGCCCCATGCGGCGAACTCGCCGACTTCCGGAATCTGAATATGGGCTGCCGCGTCGTACCTATTTTCTGTGCAGTGGGAAATCGTGACCACAGGGCCGCCGCGCTGAATCACATCTTTCATCATAGCGCTTTGGAGCTTTTCTTCACCGGGCCGCAGCAACGCGAGAGTCAGAGTCCGTTTTCCACTGACCACGATAGGCCCGTGACGGTAATCCAGCAGATGGAAATAGCGGCCTGTCAGCATGGAGATCTCCGTAAAGGCGAGGGCGCCCTCCTCCGCGATGCCGCAAATGGGGCCGTCCGCCAGCACCACCACATTGTCCCAATCAAGGTTTGCGATCTCGGCCAGCACCGGCCGGTACTTCAGCTGAAACGAGGTGCTCTCCCGCATGGCTGCCAGGACACTCTCTCGGAGGCGGTCATCCCTTGCGTATTCCGCCGCCAGAAGCAGTGTGGAGGCATACAGGTTCGTGACAGTTCGGGTCTGGCAGACACTGTCATCATGGCACCAGTTCAGCGTCAGGTTCAGGTCGCACAAGGGCATCAGATCATTCCCATCCTCCGTTGTGATGGACACCGCTGGACATCCGTGAGCCTCTTTGATGTGCTTCAGGGCCCATACCATTTCAGAGGTCTTTCCGGACCGTGAAAGCAGGAGCACGATGCTGCCCTTCACCGTCTCATACCAGAACAGAGGGTCCACAATGTAGTCGCCGGCGGCGATCGCATTTGCGCTGGTTCCCGGGAGCGACGCAAACAGAGATGCTGTGCTCTTCGCCAGCATATAGCTGGAGCCGCAGCCCAAAATGGTAAACTTCTTTTGCTGGTTTTCCTGGAAGAACTGCTCCAGATTTTTTTTGTTCTTCTCAAAGTATTGGCAGGTGTAGTTCAGGGACAGCGGGGTATCCAGAATCTCAGCTTCGGTCAAAAACATAACATCATTCTCCTTCGGACATTTAACTGGGTGATAAAGGGAACCGTTCCATGGCCAACATGAGCGCGCCCTCGGTCGCGGAGTATTTGGGTTCACAAAGTATGCAGTTCAGCTCTTCGGCCTTTTTACGGAGAGGGGCCAGGATGAATTCTCCGGCATGGAAGATACCGCCGGAGTAGGAAACGCTGATGGGCTCGGCGGAGAAACGAAGTTTTGCCTTGAGCGTGCGAATCATGAGCGCCAACTCAAGCGCAGCCGTTTCATACAGCGCGGCAGCGGCTGTGTCGCCAGCCCGGGCGGCCTGTAGGACGTACCGCTGGAACCCCGCGACTTTTTCCCGATAGGGGGCAAATTCCCGGACAATCCGATCAATAAACTGGTAGTCCTCCGTCAGGCCAAACTCCCCGTGGACTAGATCATAGAGCGGACCCCTCGGCAACCGGCCATCGGCCTCTTTGGAAAACAGACTCATTCCCTGCCGACCAATCCAGTAGCAGGAGCCCTCATCCCCAAAAAACTCCACCCACCCCCCACAGCGGGCAAATTCTTTGTCACACCCGCGTCCAAATGCGATAGAACCTGTGCCGGAAACAATATGGATTCCCTCCCCACAGGCGAGGGATCCAGCCCAGCCAACTTCACCGTCATTCACAACATACACTGGGACTGGAGTCAGAGCATCCGTCAGCAGGCGAACGATCTCCCGGTCATTTGCTGGGTTTTCGCCATAACAGGGCATACCCACGCAACACCCGGCACAATCCTGTGGGCTTACCCCGCCCCCGGAGAGGGCCTCCCGTACCACCTTCGTGATCAGGGCAACGGATTCCGGAATACCGATGGACTGATAGGAACAGGTCGGGTAGGTCATGGTTTGGATCGGAACACTGTCAGCGGTGGAGATCGCGACGGCGGTTTTTGTGCCTCCGCCGTCTACCCCGACATACCATTGCTTCATATTGGCTCCTCCATGTGGTACTTTTAACTGTAATAACGCGTGCGGATCGGCTACTTCTGTATATACTGTATAGTTTTTTGCTAATTTTGTCTATGGTTTTGGGTAAAATAGGCCAACTACCCTCAGTTGTATGCATTTTGAATCGATACAACTGACCTGAGTTGTATCTCTTTTTTTAACAGGGAAATATTTCCTTGTAAATTCACTCCCCATATGATAAAATAATTGGCAAAATAGTAATAGTCTCTAAAAATACTTGTAAGGATCTATGGGTTGATTGGCTATCTGAAGTGACGTGAAGCAGCGGCAAGCGGGGGGTGCGGTATGGCTCAAAGGCCGGTCTATATAGACGTTTACACGGAGATGCTTCGTGATATACAGACGGGGCTCTATCCGGAAAATTCACTGTTCCCCCCCGAAGAAAAGTTGTGCCGGAAGTATAACGCAAGCCGTAGCACTCTCCGGCGTGCACTCAACATGCTGAAAGAAACCGGTGTACTTTACTCGGTCCAGGGTAATGGAACCTATATTAAGCCGTTCGTATTCACCCAGCCCCTATCTGATTTCTACTCGTTTACTGATACGCTTAAAAGCAGCAATATTCTAATTCAGAATTCTGTCATTCACTATGATCTGGTCAAAGCCGATAAGTCTTTGGCGATTGAAACCGGGTATCAGGAGGGAACAGTGTTCCATAAACTGCTCCGGCTCCGCTCGGCCAGGACGTATCCTCTGATGCTGGAAACCACCTTTCTTCCCCAAAGCCGTTTCTTGACGCTGGACACGGAGGCGCTCTCCTGCGGCTCTCTATATGAGTTTTTGCGAGAACAGTATAACTTCCATGCAGATCGGGCCACGGAAAAATTCCGGCCTGTTATGCCGCGCTCAGAAGAAAGAACGCTGTTGCATATCTCATCCAATGTTCCGTGTACTCTTTTGGAGCGATACAGCTATGAGGGCAATGTCCTGATTGAATATACAAAATCCATTGTCCGCGGCGATAAATATGCGTTTCGGATTGAGTTGGCAAACAACTCGGTGATTCCTCTCCCGGAACAAAGGGAGCGCTGAGTACATATTGCATTCCAGTTATCTTTATCCTCACAGTTTTTTGATATTTGTGTTGAGATGGAAAACCAGCCATATGAGTCTGTAGAGGGGAGGACGTGCTGTCCTCCGCATCCAGCCACCGGCGGCAAGGGCCGGGGCCGACCATAGTTCCGCCTATGCTCGGCCGGTATAAAATAAAGCTGCGCCCCATGCCATTCCATTTTCGGACGGCATGGGGCGTGTTTTTTTGTGCGGGAATCACTTTTTGTCGGATAACTTTTAAATTAGATCCAGGAGGTTGGTTTTTCTGCTGGCTTATGCGGCGCAGTCAGAGCACGGTGCGTAGATACTTTTTAAAGAGACGGTCAACGGCCACGAAAGCTGAAAGATACAGGAGACTTTGGACATGGCCGGTGAGCTCCGCTGCAAGGCCATCCGTTATAAGACTGCCCTGCCTTTGATCCAGGGGGGCTCAGCCACAGCCGGGCCGATGTGCGCCGAACGGTGTCCGAGGGACTACGTGTGTGAACCAGCCGTCCCTAATTTCAAGGCACATCCCGTAGTGGGCCACAAAGAGAACGGTGAGTCCATCTTCCGCTATATCTATACTGATATCCAGAAGGAACTGACAGTTAAGCTCCGGCAGAGTATTGAGGTGTATCAGAGTGTCGAGCTGACTGAGGAGAGTCGGATGGCACTGGGCCAGTGGCTGGAGCAATGGTTGAAAAACATGGCTCCTAACATTCGTCCCTCTACCTTGAGACGATATGAAGGTACTGTGCGGAACCACATTGTCCCCTTTATGGGAGACAAGCCAATCACTCAGATAACCGGAAAAGACATTAAAAAGTTATATGATACGCTGGCTCGTCAGGGAAACCGAACCACAGGAGAGTGCTTGCCAGGAGTACTGTCCGTGGGATTCACTCCATGCTCCATGAAGCACTGGGGGAGGCAAAACAAATTTTAACGGATGAGCAGTTGGAACGATTTGTGGAGATTATCCGGGAGGATGCCGTCTGGTATGACTTCTTCTATACAGAACTGACAACCGGACTGCGGCGAGGTGAGATCTGCGGCCTCCAGTGGAGGGACTTTGATGCAGATGATGGAAGGCTCAAGATTTGCCGCGCTGTACATGAGGAGCGTGGCGGAAAACTGACTACTTGGGATACCAAGACATCAGCTGGTGCCAGAACGATCACCCTGCCGCCCAGTACTGTAGAATTGCTCCGGGAGAGGAAAAAGTCCGCTCTGACGGAATGGATCTTCCCCCATCCGTGGAAACCAGAACAGCCTACCCACCCGAGTACTGCCTATGATCGGCTGAAAGCCCTGTTAAAACGGGCGGAGCTGCCTGATATCCGGTTTCATGGTCTGCACCACACTTTTGCCACCCATGCGTTGGCATCTGGTGTAGATGTAAAGACTCTGTCTGGAATCCTGGGACATACCAGGTCGGCGTTCACCCAAGACACCTACCCACACCACTAGGGATATACAAAAGCGGGCGGCTGAGATCGTAGAGGAATTTCTTAAAAATATCTTTGAAGAGGAGTTGAAGCTATGGGAAGAAAGCGAAAAAACGGCGAAGGCACCGCCCAGCTGAGAAAGGACGGCCTTCCCAAGACGAAAAATGTGCTGGCCAAGACCAAAGGTGAGTGCGTGGATAAATTGAAAACACTGAAAGACACCATTGCACCTGCAAATCCGGCCAAGGTTCGGGCAGATATGCCATTTGGGAAGTGTCTGAACTATTGGTACGAAACCTACAGCAAACCATAAATCCGGCCCAGAACCCATCGAACCTACGAAGGGTATCTCCGGCTATACATCAAACCAAGGCTAGGCGATATTCCACTGAACAAACTAACAGAAAATGATAAGCAGCAAATTTGTGTGTGGATGAAGCCAGATGAGCATGCCAATGGAAAAGGTATTGCTGACAGCCAGATTCGATGTTGCCGCAGTCTATGTCGGCAGGCACTGGAGAAAGCAGTTGAGGAGCATTTGATCCTCTGCAACCCGGCCATTGGATGCAAGTGTCCGCCTGCAAAACGAGAAGAGATGAAAATTCCCTCAGGGGAAACTATGCAGAGAGTACTCATCCAGGCCAAAGAGGAAAATTACTATGAACTCTTCCTTCTGGAGTTTGCCACTGGCCTGCGACTGGCCTGCGACTGAGGGAACTGGCCGCCCTTCAGTGGGACGATTTGAACTTAACGACTGGAGAGCTGCGGATCGACAAGCAAGCTAGCATTGTCGGATCAGAGGTAGTCATCTGTGAACCCAAAACAAAAGCGGCGGTTCGTACCATGATCCTGCCGCCATCCGTCAGGCGAGTGCTGGCAGAGTATAAGACCAAGGTGGATTCACGATGGATGTTTCCATCCCCAAAGAAAGAAGACTTGCCCATGCGTCCATCCTCGCCCCATAAGCGCCTGCACAGAATTTTGGATTATGCGGGATGTGAACGGGTGAGATTTCATGGTCCGTGCCATACTTTTGCAACCAACGCCTAGGCCTACGGAATGGACATCAAGACCCTGCCGACAATTTTGTGTTATGTATCCAGCACTACTACCCTGAACACATATTCCCACATAACCGACGAGATGCAGCAATTGGCGGCGGAAAAGATTGACTGTGATACCGCGAAAGCAGAGGTCAAACAACCAGAAGAGCGGAGAGAACATTCCATGACAAACTTCCAAGCAAGGAAACGATGGAGTCGCAAAGCAAGCTGAAATGTTGCAAAACCGGCCCGCCGATGGAAGGTGCCCATCCGGCGGGCTGATTTTTTCTGTCTATGGGCAAATTTGTGGTCAAGAAATATTCTCAGAAAATATAAGAGAAGATTTATGCTGAAAATGCGACTGTTTGAGAGATAGCGGCAACTTCCAACGAGATTAGTTGGGAGGCGCTAAACTGTATTGGCACAAACAAAAAAGACGGGCACTCCTGAAAGGGGGTACCCGTCAAGTAGTTAAAGCAGAAATCCGTCTGTGGTATTTCTGTGGTCAAACGAGAAAACGCCGCAGTTTTCACTGCGGCGTTTTCTATGAATGGTGGACCTAATCGGGATCGAACCGACGACCTTACGGATGCGAACCGTACGCTCTCCCAGCTGAGCTATAGGCCCATACAGAGTGCTCTCAACAAAATGAAAAATTCTTGTCGTGGACACTCAGATATTATAGCATAATTTATCCGGTTGTAAAGACCTTTTTTGAAAAAAGTGAAAAGTGATATTGATAAATGGCGGGAAATGATGTATGATATCAAATACAGCCTTCCGACGGACGGCGCAGAGGCGTCCGGCCCGCGGCAAGGCCGCACTAGTCGGGGAGTTAGCGGTGCCCTGTACCTGCAACCCGCTACAGCAGGGATGAATCCCGGCCCCCGGAACTGCGTTGTGCTGTCTGCCCCAGGTAAGCAGCGATGATGGATCGGTCCCGCGCAAGGCCGCACCGTGAACCGTGTCAGGCGGGGAACCGAGCAGCACTAAGCGGACCGCGACCTGTGCCGCGGGGGTCCCGCTCCTGAGCCGGCTGCCTGGGTAACGGGTATAGCGCAGTCTCCAAAGGCCGGTGTGCGGTCTTGCCACGCGCCGGACGCGGCGGGAGAGGGGCGAAGCGACGCGGCTTTCCGCATCCTCCGCCCCTCTCCTTTTTGATTTGATTTGAGGTGACCGCCCTTGTATCAGGCCCTGTACCGCAAATGGCGGCCCCGCACCTTTGACGATGTGGTGGGCCAGTCCCATATCACCGACACGCTCAAGCGCCAGGTGGCCACCGGTCGGCTGAGCCACGCCTACCTGTTTACCGGCACCCGGGGAACGGGAAAGACCACCTGCGCCAAGATCCTGGCCCGGGCGGTGAACTGTGAACACCCGGTGGACGGCAATCCCTGCAACCAGTGTCCGTCCTGCCTGGGCATTGAGAGCGGCTCCATCCTGGATGTGCTGGAGCTGGACGCCGCCTCCAATAACGGCGTGGACCAGGTGCGCGCCCTGCGGGACGAGGCGGTATACACCCCGGCGGCAGTGCGCAAGCGGGTGTATATTGTGGATGAGGTGCACATGCTCTCCACTGCGGCCTTCAACGCGCTGCTGAAGATTTTGGAGGAGCCGCCGGAGCACCTTATGTTCATTTTGGCCACCACGGAGCTGCACAAGGTGCCGGCCACCATCAAGTCCCGGTGCCAGCAGTTCTCCTTCAAGCGGATTCTCCCCGGCGACATCGCTGCCCGGCTGGCCTATGTGGCCCGGGAGGAGGGCATTGAGCTGCGGGGGGAGGGGGCCAGCCTGCTGGCCAGGCTGGCCGACGGCGGCCTGCGGGACGCACTGTCCCTGCTGGACCAGTGCGCCGGTCCATCCGGCCCCATCGGGGAGCAGGAGGTGCTGGACGCCCTGGGGCTGGCGGGCAACCTGGAGACGGCGCGGCTCATGGAGCAGCTCGGCGGGGGAGACACCGCCGGGGCCCTGGAGACCCTGGCCCGGCTGTACGGCGCGGGGAAGGACGTGGGCTCTCTGCTGGGCGAGCTGTCCGCCCTGACCCGGGATCTGCTCATCCGAAAGACGGCCCCCCAGGGGGGCGCGGCCCTGCTCACCGGCGGCTATGACGAAAATACGATGCGCCGCCTGTCCAACCAGTTCCAGACGGCCCGGCTGGTACAGATGCTGGGCCTGCTTCAGACCACCATCGCAGATCTGTCCCGCAGCGGCAACCGCCGGACGGACACGGAGCTGTGCCTCATCCGCCTTTGCGACCCGGGCCTGGACGAGAGCACCGCGGCGCTGAATGCCCGGCTGGCCCGGGTGGAGGAGCTGCTGGCGGGGGGGATTCCGGCGGCCTGCGCGGTACCGGGGCAGCCCATGAAGCAGTCCGCACCGGCGAAGCGGGAGCCGTCCGCCCCAAGGGTGGAGCCAGTCCCGGCAGAGCGCCCCCCGTGGGAGGAGGAGCGGCCCCCACTGCCTGATGAGCCGGGGGAGCGGGTAGACGTAGACGAGACGCCGGAGCCGTCTGCAGCTCCTGAGGACCGCCTGGTGGCCGGAGAGGCGCCCACCGGCGGAGAAGCCGGCCGGAGCGCCGCGGCCGACCTCTGGCCTGGCCTGGTGGCGGCGGTGCGGGGAAAATTTCCTGCGGTCTACCCCTTCCTGAGCAACCCGGCCATGGTGCAGGGGCGGCTGGAGGACGGGGTGCTCACGCTGTGGGTGAAGGACGAGTTTACCAAGAGCATGGTGGGCGGAGCCTCCATTCTGGAGGAGCTGGGGCGGCTGGCCTCGGCTCAGAACGGCGTCCCGGCGCGCTGCGCGGTCAAGGTGGGGAAGGCGCCCGCTGCCCCGGCCGCAGCGGCACCCGCCCAGGCGGCGGAGCACGACAAACTGGACGATCTGCTGGCGTTCAGCCGGCAGTTTGACAACATCATCATTCAGGAATAAAAGGAGTTGCGACCGATGGCAAAGGGATTCAACAGCCGCGGAATGGGCGGCTTTGGCGGCGGCATGAATATGAACATGATGAAGCAGGTTCAGAAGATGCAGCAGGACATGATGAAAATGCAGCAGGAGCTGGAGACCAAGACCTACACGGCCGCCGCGGGCGGCGGCGTGGTCTCCGCCACAGTGACCGGCAAGCGGGAGCTGAAGGAGGTCGTCATTGACCCCGAGGCGGTGGATCCGGAGGATGTGGAGATGCTTCAGGACATGATCGTGGCTGCGGTGAACGAGGCTTTGCGGGCGGCAGAGAGCGACTCCGCCTCCACCATGCAGCAGCTCACCGGAGGGCTCGGCCTGCCGTTCTGAGCCGGACACAGGGGGACGGGCCAAAGGCCCGCCCCTAAGACTGCCGATAAACCCTCCTGCCGAAGGATTTGGAGGGGAAAGATAGTGTGAAAGGGAACCGTCAGGGTTCCCTTTCGCGTTGGATCAAACGACTTTTTATTATTTTATGTTAATTTTAGAAAGCCCGCCAGCTTGTCGAAACACCTTTTCGACAAGCTGGTAGCGGACCTTTGGTCCTGAGAGGGGGACAGCGCGTGGAACAGACGACACACAGGCAGATGTCGGAGAGCTTTCGGCTGGGGGCGGTGCTGGCCCTGACCGGAGGCTTTCTGGATGCGTATACCTACCTTATCCGGGGTGGAGTGTTCGCCAACGCCCAGACCGGAAATATCGTGCTGCTGGGGGTACGGCTGATGGAGGGGGACTGGGGCGGCGCAGGCCACTATCTGGTACCCATTCTGGCCTTTGCCGCGGGGGTACTGGCGGCAGAGCTGATCCGCGGACGGTTCCGGGGGGCCCAGGCCCTCCACTGGCGGCAGATCACCGTGGCGGCGGAGCTGCTCCTGCTGGCGGCGGTGGCCTTCCTGCCTGCGGCGCTGGACAACGCGGCCAATGTGCTGGTGGCCTTTGTCTGCGCGGTCCAGGTGGAGAGCTTCCGCAAGGTCAACGGCAACGCCTTTGCCACCACTATGTGCACCGGAAACCTGCGCAGCGGCACGGAGCGGCTGTACCTATGGGGGAAGACCGGCGAGCGGGACCACGGACACCGGGCGGCCCAGTACTACGGCATTATCGTGTTTTTCATCGTCGGAGCGGCACTGGGGGCCTGGTGCAGCGGCCGGTGGGGGCAGAGGGCGGTGCTGGGGGCCTGTGTGCTCCTTTTGGCGGCCTTTTTGCTTATGTTTCAGCGCAAACCCCTTGCGAGAACGGGCAAAGGGGTATAAAATAAGAACCACTTAACAATTTGAACCAAAATGGGAGGCACATAGAAATATGGGAGAGCGGTCCAAGGTTTACATGACGGACCTCCGGTGCAGGCCGGGGGTCAGCCTGCTGAACAAGCTGGAGAAGCTGATGCGCACGGCGGGCATCGGGGAGATCAACTTTGAGCGTAAGCTGGTGGCCATCAAGATGCACTTCGGCGAGCCGGGAAACCTGGCATTCCTGCGGCCCAATTACGCCAAGGTGGTGGCCGATGTGGTGAAGAGCCTGGGGGGCGTCCCCTTCCTCACCGACTGCAACACCCTCTATCCCGGCCGCCGGAAAAACGCCCTGGAGCACCTGGACGCGGCCTATGAGAACGGCTTCTCCCCGCTGTCCACCGGCTGCCAGGTGATCATCGGTGACGGCTTGCGGGGCAACGACGACGTGGAGGTGCCCGTGGAGGGGGCGGAGTACATCCAGACGGCCAAGATCGGAAAGGCCATCATGGAGGCCGATGTGATCATCTCCCTGTCCCACTTCAAGGGGCATGAGCAGACCGGCTTTGGCGGCGCCATCAAGAACTTGGGTATGGGCTGTGGTTCCCGCCGGGGCAAGATGGAGCAGCACGCCCAGGGCAAGCCGATGGTGGCGCCCCGCCGCTGTGTGGGCTGCCGCCGGTGCGCCACCCAGTGCGCCCACGGCGCCATCACCTTTGGGGAGGACCGCAAGGCGTCCATCGACTGGGACAAGTGCGTGGGCTGCGGCCGCTGTATTGCAGTGTGCAACACCGACGCCATCCGCCCCGGCAACGACGCGGCCATGGAGGAGCTGGGCTGCCGCATGGCGGAGTACGCCAAGGCGGTGGTGGACGGCCGTCCCCAGTTCCATATCAGCCTTGTCATCGACGTGTCCCCCTACTGCGACTGCCACGGGGAGAACGACCTGCCCATCGTGCCCGACGTGGGCATGTTCGCCTCCTTTGACCCGGTGGCGCTGGACCAGGCCTGCGCCGACGCCTGCGGGAAACAGCCCCCCATCCCCGGCTCCCACCTGGACGAGCAGATGCACAGGGAGGGCTTCTGCGACAAGCACGACCACTTCATCAACAGCATGCCGAACACCGACTGGCGGGTGTGCCTGGCCCACTGTGAGAAAATCGGCATCGGCACCCGCTCCTACGAGCTGGTAGAGGTAAAATAACTGCACGACGCGTAGAAAGGGAGTAATCTAATGGACGTGAAGAACATCCTGGCCCACTGCGACCACACTCTGCTCAAACAGGAGTCCACCTGGGCCCAGATCAAGGAGGTCTGCGACGACGGGCTGAAGTACGGCTGCGCCTCCGTGTGCATTCCCGCCTCCTTTGTGAAGCAGGCGGCGGACTACGTGGGCAACGAGCTGAAGATCTGCACCGTCATCGGTTTCCCCAACGGCTACTCTACCACCGCCGTCAAGGTCTTTGAGACCGAGGACGCCATCCGCAACGGCGCCGACGAGATCGACATGGTGATCAACATCGGCTGGGTGAAGGATCAGCGGTGGGATGAGGTGCTGGCCGAGATCAAGGCCATCAAAGCCTCCTGCCAGGGCCGCATCCTCAAGGTGATCGTGGAAACCTGCCTGCTCACCGAGGCGGAGAAGATCAAGCTGTGCGAGCTGGTGACCGAGTCCGGCGCGGACTACATCAAGACCTCCACCGGCTTCTCCACCGGCGGCGCCACCCGGGAGGATGTGGCCCTGTTCAAGGCCCACATCGGCCCCGGCGTGAAGATCAAGGCCGCGGGCGGCATCTCCAGCCTCCAGGACGCCGAGGACTTCATGGCCCTGGGCGCGGACCGCCTGGGCACGTCCCGGATCGTCAAGCTGGTGAAGGGCGAGCACGCCGAGGGATACTGAGTGGAACAGAACGGGGGACCGGCCCGCAGGGGCTGGCCTCCCGTTTTTGTTTCTCAAATTTTATAACAGGCGGCCGGTTTTCAACATGAAGTTCCGGCGTATCATCCATCCGGGGGAACGATGTCTCACGCTACCCCAATATCCATCCGTAGTCAGTCAGGAGCCTGTGGCGCAGTTAGGCCAGTTCCTGGATGAAGCATCCCAATAGTCCGGTGATCAAACAGAGCCTGCCCCCTTTTCAAACAGGGGGCAGGCTCTTTACATAGAGGGGCCAGGGACGATAAAATGTTAGAGAAAATTTCCTGTGGGACCGACTAAGGGCTGGCTTTCCGCGTCTTATTAGGCAGAAAGGAGTGAGCAAAACACGTGCAGCTGCAATTCTCGCACCCTTCCATCTCCGACTCGGAATTTGTGGAACGGATTGAGCAGAAAAAGGCATCCTTTTACCGGGTGGCCTTTGGGTATACACGAAATGAGGACGACGCCCTGGAGGTGGTTCAGGAGGCCGTCTGCAAGGCGTACACCGCCAAGTGGAGGCTTCGGGACCCCGAACGCTTTTACCCCTGGTTTTACCGAATACTGACCAATACGGCGCTGTCCTTCCTCCGCCGGCGGCCGCCGCAGGGGGCTGTGCAGGAGGCGTGGGACGCGCTCCCGGCTGAGGACGGTGAGGAGCGGTGGGCAGACTCCCTCTGGCTGAGGGAGGAGCTGGGGCGGCTGGATGACCGAAGCCGAACCGTCATTCTCCTGAAATTTTACGAGGATATGACCTTCCGGGAGATCGCCCAGGTGCTCCGCAAGCCGGAGAGTACCGTGAAATCCGATTACTACCGGGGGATGAATCAATTGAAGGAAAGGACGACACAGATATGATACAGACATCCGAAGGAAACCTGCCGCAGGGGCTGGATACCGCCATTCGCACCGGCCTGGAGCGTGGGCGGCGCACGGTGGCCCGGCGGGCGCGGGTGCGGCGGGGGGCCGTCCGGTCGGCCCTGTGCCTGGCACTGGTGCTGGGCCTGTTTGCCGGAGGGGTGAACGCCTCGCCGGCCTTCGCGGCCGCCATGGAGGAGCTGCCGATTCTGGGCAGGCTGGTGCAGGTGTTCCGGGTCAATGCGCCCAGCGTGGACGGCGGACAGACTGCCGCAGGTGGCCGGGCGGCCCTGACCATGGAGCGGGAGGGCGATACGGAGTGGCTGACCCTCCGCTACGAGCAGTCCAGCGCCGGGCGCTACCACGCCGAATTCGCCTCTTTTCCCAAGACGGTCACGCTGACCCTGCCCGGGACGGAGCGGGTGGAGATCCTGTCGGAGCTCTCCCGCGCCCAGGACACCAGCCAGTACATCAAGTCTGTTTACACCGCCGAGGGGTGGGTGGACCGCGCCGCCGTGGTCCAACTGGAGCTGGAGAGCGATGCAGATGTGCAGCTCCGGGAGTACCAGGAGCCGGGCAGTATTGTGATCCGCCTGACTCCCGCAGAGAACCGGCTGGACACCATCTACTCGCTGCGTACCCTGTCGGCGGACAGCCCGGAGGCCCTCAGGACCATGGCCGCGCCGGAGGAGGGGGCGCGCCTGCTGCGGGACGACGCAGGTCGGCTTTTTGTGGAGCTGGGCCAGTATGACACCCGGGAGAAGGCCGAGCGGGCCGCCGGTGACCGGGGGGCGGCGGGCCTGATCGTGGAGCGGCGCACCGGCAACAACGTGCCGGTCTGCTATGAGACGGAGGAGGCTTACCAGAGTGCGGTTCTGCTGGACGGGTACAATGAGCTTCTTCAAACTACTGTGGAGGTGGAGCCTATCCTTACTTTCCTGGAGGAACACCTGGCCGGCGCGTCCGCCGAGGTACAGGACACCATGCTCCGGGGCCTGACGGGCTTTCTGGACGGGAATGAAGCGGGGCTGGACTGGGAGCGGATTGCGGCCTGCTATGCTATGGCGGGACAGACGCTGCCCGAAAAATTCCAATGAGAAAGGCGGAGGAACATGAGACAGAGATACCTGAGACTGATATCGGTGCTGCTCCTGCTGGCCATACTGACGGCCTGCGGCACGGACAGGGAGGGCGCTGCGGGCGGCACGGTGGAGGGAGTTGTGAACCGGAACGGCGACTTTTTGGTGCTCCTGACGGACGAGGGGGAGTACCAGGCCTTTGAATTCGGAGCGGGAGTGGACACAGGCGCACTGGAGGAGGGAGACTGCGTATCCGTCACCTATACCGGAGAGCTGGGCAAGGAGGACTCCACGCCAACGGCCGTAAGTATTTCCAAACAATAGGGGAGAGGGCCCCGCCGGCAGCCTGGACTGCCGGCGGGGCATCTGCTTACGTGCGGAACCAGGGCCTTTCTGCGCTATGCTTGAAAAGCAGGAAGGGGCCGTATCATTCCCCTGAAAAGAAAAGGGGGACGGCGGTATTTTCTGGCGGCTGCACGGGAGACCTTCTCCACATAAAATTCACAATTATGTGCTATCATCCGTTTCGGGAGTGATTCGCAGTGAAACGCATTTTGATTGTGGAGGACGAGCAGGACATCCAGGAGCTGCTGGAGGCCTACCTGGGCGACGCGGGCTATGAGACGGCAACGGCGGGGGACGGCATTGAGGCGGTGAGCCGCTTTCAGCAGGAGGCGTTCGACCTGGTCCTGCTGGACGTGATGCTGCCCAAGCTGGACGGCTTCGGGGTGTGCGAGCTCATCCGCCGCCAGTCCCGGGTGCCCATTGTCCTGCTCACCGCCCTGGACGGAGAGGCCGAGCAGCTCCGGGGCTTTGATCTGGAGATCGACGACTACATCACCAAGCCCTTCTCCATGCCCATCCTGCTGCGGAAGCTGGCGGCGGTGCTGCGGCGTGCGGGGGGCGGCGCGCCCGGACGCTGCCTGCGCTACCGGGGGCTGACCCTGGACCCCGACGCGGTGGAGGTGCGCCTGGACGGCCGGGTGCTGGAGCAGCTCACCGCCCGGGAGTTTGAGCTGCTGCGGGAGCTCCTGTCCAGCCCCGGGCGGGTGTTTACCCGGGAAATTCTGCTGGCCAAGCTGTGGGGCTACGACTTTTTCGGGGACGAGCGGGTGGTGGACAGCCACATCAAGAACCTCCGCAAAAAGCTGGGGGTGGACTACATTGAGACTGTGAGGGGGGTGGGCTACCGTGTGCCGAAGGAACATCCGTGAGAGCCTGACGGCCCGTATCTTCCTGCTCACCCTGCTGCTGCTGCTGGGGGCGGGGGGACTCACCTTCGGACTGATCGCCTGGGCCACCCCCATCACCTATGTGTCCGTGGTCGGCGACCGGCTCCAGGTGCAGGTGAGCGAGCTCACCGACCGGCTGGCCCTAACTAAGCTGGCCGACGCCGGGCCCATCCTGGATGTATTTGTCCGGGAGAGCGGAGCGGCGGTATCCCTGGCGAGCCCCGACGGGGAGAGTGTGGACACGGGCTCCCTCTATGTGTCCGTCACCACGGCCGTGCAGGAGTCTGATTCGGTGTCCACCTATACCTATGGCGCCGATGGCGGCCCGGCACAGAGGGAACGGGCCGGGCACTATGTGACCACGGCCCTCAGCGACGCCCTGATCGCGGAGGTGACCTTTGCCGACCGGGCGGAAACCTATCAACTGCTGGTTGTCCCTCCCATGCGCCTGGCCAACCAGGCGGTGGAGGCCCTCAACCGGGCGGCGCCCTGCCTGGCCTTGGCCCTGTTGGCCTTTTCCCTGCTGTGCGCGGTAGGGTACTCCCGCTATCTGGCCAGGCCCATCGTCCGCATCAGCTCCATCGCGGGGCGGATGGCGGAGCTGGACTTCCAGTGGAAGTGCGGCGAGACCCGGCGGGACGAGATCGGCGCTCTAGGCCGCAGCCTGGATGAGATGGCGGAGCGCCTCTCCGCCGCCCTGGCCGAGCTGGAGGAGGCCAACGCGGCCCTGCGGGGCGACATGGAGCGGGCCAGGGAGCTGGAGCGCCAGCGGCTGGCCTTCTTCTCCGCCGCCTCCCACGAGCTCAAGACCCCCGTCACCATCCTGAAGGGGCAACTGAGCGGTATGCTGGACGGCGTGGGGGTGTACCGGGACCGGGAGAAGTATCTGGCCCGCTCCCTCCAGGTGGCGGGGCGGATGGAGGCGCTGGTGGGGGAGCTGCTGGCCGTGTCCCGCATGGAGTCGGACGGCGCCTCCCGCCGGGAGGCGGTGGAGCTGTCCGCCCTGACGGCGGAGAAGCTGGCCCAGGACGCCGAGCTGCTGGAGCAGCGGGGGATGACCGCGGTGGAGGCGCTGGAGCCGGGACTTCTGGTGGAGGGGGAGCGCGCCCTGCTGGGCCGTGCGGTGGAAAACCTGCTCTCCAACGCCGCCCTCTACTCGCCGGAGGGGGCGGAGATCCGGGTGACTGCGGCGGGCCGGGGGGCTCAGGTGGTGCTGACAGTGGAAAACACCGGGGCCCGCATCCCGGCCGAGGCCCTGCCCCACCTGTTTGAGGCCTTTTACCGGGCCGAGCCCTCCCGCAGCCGGGCCACCGGCGGCAGCGGCCTGGGGCTCTATCTGGTGCGCATGATCGTGGAGCGCCACGGCGGGACGTGCCGCATCGAGAACAGCGCCGACGGGGTGCGCTTCACCGCCCTCCTTCCGCGCCTCTCCACAGAAAACACATAAATTCTCCCTCTCTCCTCCACGGGGGGCCGGTATCCTTGGGACGAACCCAAACAAGAAAGGATGCCGAGCCATGCAAATTACCCTGCAAGAACTGAACATGACCTATCCCAACGGCAAGAAGGCCCTCCAGGGGGTGAGCGCCTCCCTGGACAGCCCCAGCCTGATCGGCCTGCTGGGCCCCAACGGAGCGGGCAAATCCACCCTGATGAAGCTGCTGGTGGCGGGCCTGCTGCCCACCGGCGGCGCCATACGGGCGGACGGCGAGCCTCTGACCAAATGCGAGCGGGCCTACAAGGCCCGCCTGGGCTATCTGCCTCAGGACTTCGGTCTGTTTGACGAGCTGACGGTGGAGCAGTTTCTGGACTACATGGGGGCGCTGAAGGGGCTGCGGAGCGGCCGGGAGAGCATTCGGGCGGTGATCGAGGCCGTCCATCTGGGGGAGAAGCGGCGGGCCAGAATCCGCACCCTCTCCGGCGGCCAGCGCCAGCGGGTGGGCATTGCCCAGGCCCTGCTGGGCGATCCGGCGTTTTTGATCTTTGACGAGCCCACGGTGGGCCTGGACCCGGAGGAGCGCATTCACTTCCGCAACCTGTTTTCCCGGCTGGCCCAGGACCGGCTGGTGCTCCTGTCCACCCACATCATCGAGGATGTGCAGTCGGTGTGCTCCCGCCTGCTGGTGCTCCACCAGGGGCGGCTGCGCTTCGACGGCACGCCGGAGGAGCTTATCCGGGCGGCAGAGGGCCACGTGGGCACCTTTGAGGCGCGGGCGGGGGGCCGGGAGGACGGCCTGCACATCACCGCCCGGGTGAATACCGCCCGGGGCGTGGCCTGCCGGGCGGTGGCGGAGACGCTGCCCCCCTATGTCCGGCCCGCCGAGCCTACCCTGGAGGACGCCTACCTCTATCTCATCTCCGGGGAGGGCGAGGCATGAACGTCTGGATTCTCTCGGTGCGGGAGCTGGCGCGGCTGCTGCGGGGCCGGCTCACCTGGCTGGCCGCCGCCCTCACCGTCCTGTCCCCCCTGGCGGGGCTGACGGTGTACCGGTCCGCCTCGGCCGACACGATGCAGTCCCTCTATGTGGCCAATCCCGCCCTGGCCGGGGGCGTGCTGGGCGGGCTGCTCTTTGCCCTGCTTACCCTCTGCGACTGCGCCCGTACCTCCCGCTGCCGGGTGGAGGCGCTCTGCGACGCGGCGGTGTCCCCTCTGACCGCTGCCCTGGCAAGGCTGATGGCCCTGCTGGGGACGGCGGCGCTGACCCTGGCCCTCACCCTTCTGGCCTGGCTGCCCTGGACGGCCCATACCGTGGGCGCCGTCTTTGACGGCGGGGATTACCTGCTGGCCTACCTCATTCTCATGGGCCTGGCCCTCCCCCTGTGTATCCTGCTGGCCGGGGCGGCGTGGCAGTTCACCCGCCGCTTTGACCTGTCCCTGGTGCTGGTGGCCGCTCTGGCGGCCCTGAGCCTCACCATCTGGCGGGACAACTGGCAGCTCTGCTGGCTCAACCCCTGCGTCTGGGCCCTGTCCGACGATTTCTCCAACTTCCGCATCCTCCGCTCCGCCGCCTACATGCGCCTGACCTGGCTGCTGGGCCTGGCGGGGCTGTGGGCCCTGTCCTACCTGTGCATCCGGCGGTACGGCCGGGGCCCCCTGGGCTCTTTGGCCCGCACGGCCCGGCGGGTATACCGCCCCCTGCTGGCCGCGGCCCTGCTGCTCTGCTGCGGCTGGAGCTGTGCCGCTCAGCCCTTCATTGACCACAGCAACCCGGATCTCAACGCCGTGACCTTCCTGACGATGGAACCGCTGGAGGGGGTGGCCTGCCTGCGCCGCTCCGCCCAGGTCACGCCGGACACAAGGCGGGGCACGGTAGCGGGTACGGCCTCCTACCAGCTCCAGAATACCACGGGGCAGGAGCAGACGGTGGCCCTCGGCGTCACCCCCGGCTACACCATCTCCAACGTCCGGGCCAACGGGGTGGAGGTCCCCTTCTCGGTGAGCGATTACCAGGAGTACAACGAGGCCAAACTGGAGGTCGCCATCCCGGCCGAGGAGCAGGTGGAGCTGACCCTGGAGTACGGCGGCTTCCCCCAGGAGAGCATGCCCACCATGCAAGGGAGCAAGGAGCTCAGCGGCGAATACCTCTGTCTGGAGAACGCGGCCCTCTCTCCCCGCCTGATGAACGTGATGCCAGGCGAAGACGGCTATCCCGCCACAATTGAGATCACCCTGCCCGCCGCCATGACGGTCATCCCCTTCGGCGCCAGCGAGGCGGAGGTGGTGGCCGAACATGGGGACGGCACCAAGACCTGGCGCTATGAGACCAACCGTGCCGGCGGCATCCTCTACGCCGGCGACTACGTTCGTGAGGAGATCCAGGCCGGGGGGCTCACCATCGACTTCTACTACGGCCGCAAGCACCAGGCCGTCATGGAGGCCGCCGGCGCGGCGGAGGCCGTCCTGGCGGTGATGGACTACTGCGCCGGGCACTACGGTTCTCTTGCCTTCGGGGATGGGGAGCGCCTCAAGCTGATCCAGAGCCGGGTGGCCGGCGGCGGCTACGCCGGGGACGGGGCCAGCCTGCTGGACGAGGCCGACTTCACCGCCCACAACCTGGGCGACGCGGGCAAGGGCGGCGGGGCCGCCGAGGTGATGATCCACGAGCTGGTCCACCAGTGGTGGGGCCTGGGCAACATGTTCGACGCCGCCGGCCCCGACAGCCCCTGGTCAGCGGAGGGCCTGACGTGCTACACCACCTACCGCATTGTGAAGGAGCTCTACGGCGGGGACTACGCCAGGGAGCACTATGTGGACCAGTGGCGCGGGGAGGTGGAGGACTACTACCTCAACTTCTACGTCCGCCGCCCGGAGTACCTGGAGGCCCTGCCCGAGGCGGAGCGGCTGGCCATCTCCAACTCCCTGTCCGGCATGCGGCAGTACAGCGAGATGCCGCTGAAGATTTTGAAAGCGGAGGAGCTGGTGGGGGGCGAGGCGGCCATGGATGAGATCCTGTACGGCCTCTTCAACCGGGAGCTGGACCCCATGTACCCCTATCTGACCTACCAGGAATTTTTGGACGCCTGCGGGCTGACGGAGGAGGACTTGACCCTTGATTAAGATTTTTCGCTGCGAATGCCGGCGGCTGCTGTGCAACAAGTTTTTCATCGGCCTGCTGGCGGTGCTGCTGTTCTATGCCGGACAGGTGTTCTACGCCGTAGCCCTCCCCGGCGTGGCCCATACGGCCCCTTTTTCGCCCTGGAGCTTTGGGGCCTACCTGGGGCGGCTGCTGCCCCTTGTGTGGGTGGGGGCCCTGTTCTTCCTCACCTTTTTCACGTCGGCCCGGGAGCGGCGGGCGGCGGTGCTCACCGCCGCCACCCCCGCCGACCCCCGGCGGTACGCCCTGGCCCGCTGCGCCGCCGCCCTGGTGGGGGTGGCCCTGCTCTGCCTGGCGGCGCTGGCCCTGGCCGCCCTGCTCTATGCCCGCCTGTTCGGCTGGACGGACTGGGGCTCCCTGGCCCTGCCCGCCCTGGTGATCCTGGCGCCCCCTCTGGTGTTCGCCCTGGGCAGCGGCTGGCTGCTGGGCCGCCTGCGGCCCTGGCTGCTCTATGTGTGGATGCTCCTCCCCTTTGCCCTGGCGGCCCTGCCTCTGCCGGAGGCCCTGGGGCTGTGGAACGGCGGCCTGTGCACGTCCTATCCCCTGACTCTGGGGATGCTGGACCCGGCTTTCTCCCTCCCGGCGGCGGCCTGGGCCGTCCAAGGGCTGCTTCTGGCTGCCGGGGTGCTCCTTTTGCTGGTGGCGGGAAAGGGGAAAAAGGTGTATAATCAGTGACAGACCGTATACCATAAGCACATAGGTTCCAGAAGGAGGCGTAACAGATGGATTCTAACGAGAGCCGGGCGCGGGCGCTGTTGGGCGACCTGTCCGCCGGGTGCAGCGCGGTGGCGTGGGAGACGGCGGACGGCGGGCACCTGTGGGGGCGTAACTTCGATTTCAACCGCATTGCGGCGGACAGCAAGGTGACCTTTGTACCACGGGGACAGGTGTTCTACGCCTGCGGTACCGAGCTGGAGGGCAATCTGGAGCCGTCCACCCGCTGTACGGCGGCCTACGCTGCGGTGGGCATCGGCTCCCTGGTGCTGCGTTCCACCCCGGCCCTGTATGAGGGCCTCAACGAGAAGGGCCTGATGGGCGGCCAGCTCTACTACCGCACGTTTGCCCACTTTGCCCCGGAGGCGCGGCCCGGCACCCTGCCCCTCCAGCCGCCCTTCCTGGTGACCTGGTGCCTGGCCACCTGTGCCTCGGTGGAGGAGGTGGCCCGCGCACTGGAGGAGCGGGTGTCGCTGGTGGCCATCCCCATGCTGGGGACCGTGCCGCCCATCCACTGGATGTTTTCCGACCGCACCGGGGAGAGCATCGTGGTGGAGTCCGACCGGGACGGGCTGCACATCTACCGGAACACGGTTGGAGTGATGACCAACAGCCCCGGCTACCCGTGGCACCGTACCAATCTGTTGAACTATCCCCAACTCCGGCCCCTGGATTACGGAGAGCTGGCCTGGGGCGGGGAGCGGCTGGAGCCCTGCTTTTCCGGCAGCGGGGCGGCCGGCCTGCCCGGGGACTGGTCGTCCCCCTCCCGCTTCGTGCGGCTGGCCTTCCTCCGGGAGCACGCGGTCAAGGGCGGGGACGAAGCGGAGGGGGTGTCCCTTCTGTTCCGCCTGCTCCACAGCGCCGCCTTTCCTCTGGGTGCGGTGGAGCTCACCGGGCCGGGGGAGATCACCCCCCACGACCGGGGCGTGGTGCCCTATGACTACACGGTGTATTCCTCCGTCCTCTGCGCCGAGTCCATGCGCTTCTACTGGCTCACCTACCGGAACAGCCGGGTGCGCTATGTGGAGCTCTCACGCCTGCTGAAGGGAGACCGCCCCCTCCAGTTCGCGCTGGGGGAGGAGCCGGAGTTCTGCGACGTGACCGGTGAAGGCGTATAACACTCCAACAGGGCGCACCACGAAAAAATGCAAAAGCTCAGGTGCATGAAGTGTTTGCGCATGCGGGCCGTCCCGTAATCGCATGGCCGTGCCGCGGTAAGCGGCGCATGGCCAACTTTGCCATGCTTATGAATAGCAAAAAGTACCCCCTGCCGCATGCGGCAGGGGGTACTTTTTTATCAAACGCGCTCCGGGTCCCTGGCAATGGGCTGGAAGTATTTTGTCCGGTACTCCTGAAAGAGGTCGTCAAACTCCTGGTTGAAACCGCCGTGATGCAGCTCGTGCATATAGGCGTGGGAGTCGATGCGCACCTTGTCGTCGGGCGAGGAGGTCTGGCGCAGGATGTGCAGAGCCACGTTGGAACAGTGGTCGGACATGCGCTCCAGATTGATCAGCAGCTCCAGGAACTGGGTGCCCAGCTCGATGGTGCACTCACCGGCCTTCAGGCGCTCCACATGGCGGTTTTTCAGGGTGGCGGCGATCAGATCTACAACCTCCTCCAGCGGCTCCACCTGGACAGCCAGGGTGCGCTGGCGGCTCTGGTAGCAGGCTACCGTCTTGTCCAGCGTCTCTCCCACCGCCGCGGTGAGCCTCTCAAGCTCGGCCCGGGCCTGGGGGGAGAAGGTAATGTTCCGGTCGTGGAGGACGACCGCACTCTCCGAGACGTTGACGGCGTAATCGCCGATGCGCTCAAAGTCGGACAGGGTGTGCAGCAGCTCGGACACCCGGGTGCTCTCCTCGGCGGTCAGCGCCCGGTCGGTGAGCTTGACCAGATAGTTGTCCAGCAGACCCTCCAGCTTGTCCAGCGCCACCTCGGTTTCGTTGAGCCGCTCCAGCTTCTTGGCGTCAAATTTCCAGATGAGCTCCACAGCCAGCCGGTAGTTGTCCCGGGCGAACTCGCTCATCTGCACCACCGCATCGTGGGCCCGCTCCAGCGCCAGGGAGGGGGAGGACAGGAAACGGTCGTCCAGCACGGACAGCTCCCGCTCCTCCGCGTCGCCGGGCACCACCGCCTTGACCAGCTTGACGAGCTGGCGGTGGAAGGGAAGAAGCAGGGCAGTACAGGCGATGTTGAACGCCAGGTGGAGGTTGGCGATAGAGCCCATGTCCATGGTGTTTTCCCAGAACGGAAAGCGGAACAGGGCGTTGCCCGCGTACAGAACCACCAGAAAAAAGACCGAGCCGATGATGTTGAAAAAGAGGTGAATCATGGCGGTCCGCTTGGCATTTTTGGAAGCGCCCACCGACGAGATGAGCGCGGTGATGCAGGTGCCGATGTTCTGGCCCATAATCAGCGGCATGGCGATGTTGAAGGAAACCACGCCGGTGGTGCTGATGGCCTGGAGTATGCCCATAGAGGCGGAGGAGCTCTGGAGCAGGGCGGTGACCGCCGCTCCCACGGCTACGCCCAGAAGGGGATTGGAGAAGGCGGTAAACACCGACTGGAACTCCGGCAGATCCTTCAGTGGCTCCACGGCGGAGGACATGGTGTTCATGCCGATGAACAGCAGGCCCAGGCCCAGCACGATCTGGCCCACAATGCGCTTGTGCCCGCCCTTGATGAACATGTAGAAGATGATGCCCACAACCGCCAGAATGGGCCCCAGGAAGGAGGGCTGCAGGAACATCATCACGATGTTGTCCGCGTCGATATCACCCAGGCGCAGCAACTGCGCGGTGACGGTGGTGCCGATATTGGCGCCCATGATGATGCCCACCGTCTGCTCCAGCTTCATGATGCCCGCGTTGACGAAACCGACGCACATGACGGTGGTGGCGGCGGAGCTCTGGATCAGCCCGGTGACGACGGCCCCCAGAAGGACCCCCTTGAATACGTTGCTGGTAAGACGCTCCAGGATATGCTCCAGCCGGCCGCTGGAGAGCTTCTCCAGGCCGTCCGTCATGGTGGACATACCAAACAGGAACGTGGCGATGGCGCCAAACATGGCGACTATATTCGCAATATCCACAATGCTCCCCCAAATCTGACTCCGCGGTCAAATTTTCGAAAAATTTTGCTCATTTCCGACCACGATAAATTATAGCCTTCTGGCAGCGGTTCGTAAATATAGAGGGAGCGATTTTTAAAAATTTAGCAGTTCCACTAAAAGCAATGGGGGAAAAACCGTCAATTTCGTTCACGTTCCGCAGGGGAAGCCCGCATGGAACAGGATCGTTGACATAGGGACAGACGCGGGCGGAATAGAGTGGAACTATGGAGGTGTGACAAATGTTCACTGCGTGGATTTTGCTGATGCTCAACAGCCTGTTCTTCACCCTGCGCCTCTCCGGCGGGGGAAGCGGCTCCTTCCCCCGTCCGCTGAAAGCGGAGGAGGAGCGGATGTACCTGGAGCGGATGGCGCAGGGTGATCTGGAGGCCCGGAACATCCTCATCGAGCACAACCTGCGCCTGGTGGCGCACATTATGAAAAAGTACTATACGCCCAACGGGGATCAGGACGATCTGATCTCCATCGGCACCATCGGACTGATCAAGGGGATCAGCACCTTCAAGCCGGACAAGAACGTGCGCCTGGCCACCTATGCCTCCCGCTGTATCGAAAACGAGATCCTGATGCACTTCCGCGCCCAGCGGAAGCTGCAGGGGGAGGTCTCCCTGTCGGATTCCATTGACGGGGATGGGGACGGCAACTCCCTGTCGCTGATGGACACCATCAGCGTGGACGACAATATGCTGGAGGAGCTGGATGCCCGTGACTCCTGCGCCAAGGTGCGCCGGTGCGTCAAGCGATGCCTGGACGAGCGGGAGGCCATGATCATCACCCTCCGGTATGGCCTGAATGCCCGCCCGCCCCTGACCCAGCGGGAGATCGCGGCCCAGTGCGGCATCTCCCGCTCCTATGTATCGCGCCGCGGCTATTGCAAGCGCGGAGGGGGATGTCTCCGGGGGCCGGGACGGCCCGGACGGAGACGCCACCCTCACTGCGGTGTCAGAGCGGGAAAAGCCAGCTTCTCGGAGGGAGGCCCGGAGTGCCGGACGTGCGGCCGACATCAACACCAGTGGTACAGTCAGCTCAGCGGATACCGGAGGTATCCGGCCACCAGGTCAATGAATACGCTGTTGGAGGGACTGCGGGTCAGGTGCCGTCCGGCCAGGGTATCCAGAAGGCTGTGGTCCTCAAGTTTCCAGCAGTCCCCGATTACGGTGCGGACAGCGCGCTCCACCGCGATTGAGGTGGTATGGAACTGCTTGGCGGTTTCCCGGTAGAGACGCTTGGTGATCAACTGGAGGGAGCTGGGATTGGCCGCCACCTGCACAGACATGTATACGGTGTAGTCAAATCCGACCAGGTTTCTGCGCACGCCCAGCCGGCGCAGGAGCAGCTCTGCCTTTTGAGAGGCATTTGCCGCGTCAAAAGTAGGTGACAGGGTGAAATTTGTCATAGGACAGACTCCTTTTTTCAAAAAGTAGATGTAAGGGAGCGTCCATGACTGGTGTGGACCGAGCCGCAAGCGACCCTCTGGTGGATGGAGCGCATCCGCTGCTTGACCTCCGATAGGCTTTCCAAAAACTATATGTACGCAAAAGAGGGAAATTGGACAAATGATTGAAAGATGGGAGAGGAATCTGCTTTTTTGTGGGGTTAATTTCCAAGGAAGTCGACAATATCCACGGAATAGGATACTTTTTTTCTTTGACAGCCGTTTGGAATGAATACATTCCGTATCTGGCGCAAATACCAAGGTAAAATCAAACGGAATCCATAGGTTCCAGGCTTGATTTTAAGGAGGTCTTCATGTCAGAGAAAATTAAGCAGGATATCTCAATTGGCAAAAACCTGCATCGCCTGCGCAAGCAGGCCGGACTGTCCCAGGAGCAGGTCGCGGTAAAGCTCCAGGTCATGGGCCTCCCTGTCAGCCGGGAAATCATCTCCCAGATGGAACTGGGCCGCTACAGTATCCGGGTCAGCGTCCTGATCGCTTTGAAGCAGATTTACGGCGTTTCTTATGAGGAGTTTTTTCAGGGCCTGCCAGACAGCCGGTAAAATGCAGGGAAGAAAAGCCGGAGCACCTGTGATAAAATAAAGAGAGAGAGAACAGGCGAGGGGGGAATGATACATGAATGAGGAACAGGGGAAATTCCTGGAGGAACTCTACCACGCGAATTTTAAGCGGATGCTCCTCGAGCTCTACCCCATATTAAAGGACATGCCCTCGGCACAGGTTGCCATTCAGGAAGCGGCGCGGATTGCGTGCCAGAAGCCGGAGGAGATGATGAGCAGCCCAAATCCCGCCGGATGGCTGCGGAAAACGGCGGGGCTGGTGGCGAAGAACATGCTGCGGGAGCAGGCCCGCCAGAAACGGACCTTTCTTCCGCTGGAAGTGCTTCTGCCGGAGAGTGAACCGTCAGAATGGGACGACAGCGACCGCGAATTGGTGCAGTTGTGTCTGGATGTCGTCTCCGAGGAGGATTTTACCCTGTTCCGGAGAGTGACCCTGGATGGTTGGACCTATGTGGATGCGGCAAAGGCGGCTGGCATTTCTCTGTGGGCCTGTTACAAGCGTGTGGAGCGAACGCAGAAAAAGCTCCGCCGCGCCATAGAGGAGCACCCGGAGCGATTTTTTTGAGACCTGTCCAAAAACAGGATGCTGTGTACATATAAATTATTGAAGGGGGCGCAATCGAATGGCAAGCCCAAGCAAAAATCAGAACTACGCCTATCTAAGCCGCCTGAGCACCCAAAAGCTGCTGGAGCTGCTGGCCGCTGCGCCGGCGCCCGCAGAAACGCCCGAGGACAAAGCTTATATAGACGCAATTGTGGAGGTGGTCTTAGAGAGAGAAGAGAGACATCCGACAGGGCTTCTACCCGACCCCGAGCAGGCATGGGAGGAGTTTCAGCAGTACTATAATACCCCGGAGGGGGAGGACCTGTCCCTCTACCCGGCAGAGAACCCCGGAACAGCCCCATCAGAACCAGCCCCCTCTCAGACAGAGTACCGGCCCCAAAGAAGGCCAAAACGCCACTTTTTTCGACGCGTTGTCATAGTAGCGGCTGTGGTGGTGTGTATCGCATTGCCCCCTGCGCTTGGTTTCGAGAATGTGTTTCAGTTGATTGGTGCGTGGACAGATGACATATTTCTTTTGAATAACGTAAGTAGTTTAGAGGGAAATGAGATAGAAGCGGATAAAAAAAGTGTTGATATAGAAGAAATATTAGGGGAATTAAATTATAGTGAAAATATTTTTCCAACCTGGATTCCAGAAGGGTTTGAATTAGAAAAGGTCATAACAAATGAGTTTGTCCTTTCAGGAAAAACAGAATTACGTATTCATTATAAAAATGGGCAAACAAGAGAGCTAATTACATTTACTTATAATGTGTACAATAGTATAGCATCAGGTACCATGACAGCTTTTGAGAAGGATGCGAATGCCTTAGAGGAATATTTTGTCGGAGATGTAACGCATTATATATTTGAGAATTTAGGAAAATACATAGCAGTATGGAATCAAAATAATATTGAATGTGCAATTAGCGGAGATGTTTCATTGACTGAATTGAAAGAGATGCTCAATTCCATATATGGAGGTTAGTATATTATGAGAAAAGTGACAAACAGATTTGCTGCAGTAATAATGGTACTACTTATGATCTGCTCTATCCCAGTATCTGCTATATCAGAGTCTACAAACCGAGCGAGTGAACAAATTATGAGTTATTATATGAATGTAGTACCAGCGGGAAATGGAAAAATAGCAATCGCATTTTCTATTGACGGAACCGGTGAAATGAAAAATATTGGAGCAGAAAGTATTATAATTTATTATAAAATTGGAGGCGCGTGGGTCGTAGGGTATGATTTGGATAGATACGATTCGGGCATGAGTACAAAAGATGATTATTATTTCGGGAATGAACTTTATTATACCGGAACCCCAGGTAAAGAATATAAAGTAGAGGTTACAGTTTTTGCAGAGAATTCTTCGGGCTATGATTCTAGAACGAGAACATTTAATGTAACAGCTTAAAGAAAGGGGCGTCCCGATCGGGACGCCCCTTTCTTTAAGCTTGACTGGACAGGCAAGGAACGCCGCCTGCCGCATAAGCTTTACCAAGCAGTAGCAAGGAGGGATATGCTTGGGACAGCGGAAGCGGGAAGTGACGGTACGGTGTACCTATACCGATGGAGGGGCGGAGGCAAAGGATTTGGTACAAGGCTCATTCCGCGCCTTTTTGGCGCGGGAACTTAACAAGGACACCCCTGGGGGTAACTCATGTACCTGGAGATAGAAGGGGCGGAGAGGTACCGCGCCGCACTTTATATCCGGCTGTCCAGGGAGGACGAAACCGACGGGCCCTCAGAGAGCGTCAGCAACCAGCGGGCCATGCTGGAGGACTTTGCCCGCCAGCGGGGGGTGCCGGTGGCCGGCCTCTATGTGGACGACGGCTGGTCGGGCACCAGTTTCGACCGCCCGGAGTTCCGGCGGATGCTGCGGGACATTGAGGCCGGACGGGTGAACATGGTGATTACCAAGGATCTGTCCCGGCTGGGGCGCGACTACATCATGACCGGCCACTATATGGAGCGCTATTTCCCGGAACACCGTGTGCGGTACATCTCCCTGTTGGACGGCATCGACACCGGTGTGGACTCCAGCGCCAACGAGATCACGCCGTTCCGGGCCATTATGAACGACATGTACGCAAAGGACATCTCCAAAAAGATCTCCAGCGTCAAGCGGGACAAACAGCGAAAAGGGCTGTTTATCGGCGGCAAGCCGGTATATGGCTATCAGATGCACCCTGCGGAAAAGAACAAAATTGTGGTGGATGAGGGGGTCGCGCCGGTGGTACGACGTATTTTCCGGCTGGCGCTGGAGGGCCTGAGCTGCCGCCAGATCGCCGCGCAGCTCAACGCTGAGGGCATCCCATCGCCGGGATGCTACGCGGGCCTGTATCCCTCCGGTACCGGACAGTGGAGCGGTGAGCGCATCTCTGAGATGCTGCAAAACGAAACCTATATTGGAAATATGGTACAGGGGCGCCGACGGAAGGTCAGTTACAAGAGCAAAAAGTGCATTCGGCAGCTACCGGAGGACTGGGTGGTGGTGGAGGGGACCCATGAGCCGCTGGTGACGCCGGAGACCTTTGAACGGGTGGGGCGTCTGTTGGCCAGCCGGCGGCACACCCGCAGCCGAACCTATGAGTTTCCACTGAAAGGGCTGCTTTTCTGTCACGAGTGCGGGCACCCGCTGGCGGTGCTCAACCGGAAAAACAGCCGGGGGGAGGATGTGCGGTATCTGGTTTGCCGCACCTACCAGCGGTTCACAAAGACAGGGGGCTGCACCTGCCACTGCATTCAGGAGCAGACCGTCACTCGTGCCGTGGTAGCCAAGCTGCGGGAGGCCTGCGGGGCCTGCCTGGAGCCTGCGGCCCTGCTGCCCGCCGCCCGGTCTGCCGTAGCAGAGGCTCATGGAGGGGAAAATCCCACGGCGGAAATCCGGGCCCTGCGGGCCAAAATAGGCCGCCTGACCACCGTCCTGGACCGGATGTATTTGGATCAGCTCAGTGGCCTGCTGGCTGAGGCGGATTTTGCACGGCTCTACCGGCAGGCCCGCGAGGAGCGCGGCGCACTGGAGCGGCGTGTGACAGAGCTGGAACGCCGGGAAAGCCCGGAGGCCGGGGACAAGGCCGGGGCCCTGGTTCAGCGTTTTCTGGATGAGGCTGGTGACAACCGGGAGCTTCTGGTAAGCCTCATTGAGCGGGTGGAGCTAACTGAACAGAGGGAGCTCATCATCCACTTCCGCTTCTGCCCGCCGGAGGCGCTTTTTTAATGGACCTCTGGTTACAATAACCGCGGCGCGAGGTATCGCGCATTGAGAAAAAAGCACTCAAGAAGCTGGAGGCGGCCATGGGGGCTCAGGAATAAGCACTCCTGTGCCGCAGTACATAGCGGCTGGGGCCCAGCAAAAAAGGGCTTTACTCCTAGCGGCTGAATGGGATATAATAAAATCGGGAAAAAAGAGAGGGGCGGCGCAATAAAACGCTGCTCCCGTACATTAAGAAGATGACAGGAGCGCGACACCATGTTAATCCTGCTTGAGACAATGGCAGAGGAGCGCCGCACCGCCACTGCGCCGGAGCTGCTGGAGCCGCTGATGGCCCGGCTGGCCGGGGGGGATCAGGAGGCGCTGGCAGAGCTGTACCACCGCACGCGGACGTCGGTGTACGGCCTGGCCCTATCCTACCTGAAAAACCGGCATGACGCTGAGGATGTGACCCAGGACGCTTTTGTGCGGGCCTGGGAAAACGCCCATCAGTACCGTCCCCAGGGCACACCGCTGGCCTGGCTGCTGACCATCGCCCGCAACCTCGCCCTGATGAAGCTGCGGGAGCGGGGCAGGAGCCAGGACATGGCTCTGGAGGACTGGGAACGGCTGGCAGCGGAGAACCCGATGGTGACGGTGGAGGACCGGCAGGTGCTGGACGCCGCCCTCACCGCGCTGGCGGATGACGAACGGCAAATTGTGCTGCTCCACGCGGTGACCGGCTGGAAGCACAGGGAGATTGCAGGCCTGCTGGAGCTGCCCCTGTCCACGGTGCTGTCCAAGTACCGCCGCGCGCTCCTGAAACTAAAGACGAAGCTGGAAGGAGGGGATGCCCTGTGACCGATCAGGAACTGGAACAGCGTCTGCGCACCGCGCTGGAGCACGCCGCGCCCGACCATCTGGAGGCGCTCCTCTCCCGGTGCGAACCGCGGCGGGGAAACGTGATTCCCATGACTGTACCGGCGCGGAAGCCGCGGAAAAAGGCGGCCATGGCTTGGCTTGCGGCGGCCTGCCTGGCGCTGGTGGTAGTGGGCGGAGGCGCCGGTGTTCAGTATTACCAGGCCAATGCCGTGGCTTCGGTCATCTCTCTGGATGTCAATCCCAGCGTGGAGCTGGATGTAAACCGGCAGGAGAAGGTGGTCTCGGCCGTTCCGCTGAACGCGGACGCAAACGAAATTCTGGACGGCATGGACCTGAAGGGGGCCGACCTGAATGTGGCGGTCAACGCCATCATGGGCTCTCTGCTCAAGCACGGCTATGTGGATGAGCTGGCCAACTCCATCCTCATCTCGGTGGAGGACGACGACGCGGCCCGGGGCGCAGCCCTGGAGCAGAAGCTGACCACGGAAATCGGGCAGGTGCTGGACTCCGCCAAAGTCAACGGAGCGATCCTCTCCCAGACCCTCAGTGGGGACAGCGCCCTTCAGCAAAAGGCGGACGAGTATGGCATCTCGCTGGGCAAGGCCACGCTGATCCAGTCCCTGGTGGACAGCAGCAACCATCTCACGTTTGAGTCCCTGGTGGGGCTGTCCATCAATGAGCTGAATCTGCTGGCCAATTCCACCGCAGTCCAGACCCCGGACAGCGCGGGGGGACAGACCAGCACGACCGCCTCCAACCCGGCGCTGAACTCGGTAGGTACGGCCAGCCAGAGCGCCTATATCGGTGTGGAGGCCGCCAAGGAGGCTGCCCTGACCCATGCGGGTGTGACCAGTGGGGACGTGGTGTTCCTGGAGGCTGACTACGACTATGAGGACGGCCGTATGGTATACGAGGTGGAGTTTTTTGCCGGAAACACGGAGTATGAGTACGATGTAGATGCCGCCACCGGCGCCATTGTCAAGCACGGGCGGGAGCAAAAGGGCGGCAGCCTGCCCGGCGGCGGAAGCACCGTTCAGACCGACATCGGCGAGGCGGCGGCCAAAGCCGCGGCCTTCGCCCATGCGGGCGTGGCCGAAGGGGACGTGCGCGGGCTGACGGTCAAGCGGGACTTTGACGATGGCCGCCTGACCTACGAGCTGGAATTCTGGGCAGGTACTACAGAGTACGAGTACGAGATTGCTGCCGCGGACGGCAGCGTGCTCAAGAGCAAGCGGGAGGAGCACCCCAATGCCCTGCCCGCGGACCAGGCCATCGGGCGGGATGCCGCCCGGGACGCGGCGTTGGCCCACGCGGGGGTGGCGCTGACCGACACCTACGAGCTGGAGGTGGAGGAGGAGCTGGACGAGCGCACGCCCTGCTATAAGGTGGAGTTCAAGGCCGGCGGCATGGAGTACGAGTACAAGATCGACGCCAGAACCGGCGGCGTGCTCACCTATGAGATGGATCGGGACTGACGCGGCAAAGCGCCGCCCCGGAGCGACAGGCTCCGGGGCGGCGCTTTTTCTGAAAAGGCTCAAAGCTCCATATCCAGCAGATAGGAGGACAGGCCCTTGCCGTGCATGTCCACGGAGAGGGAGCGGGTTACGCCGCCGCCCAGGGCGGCGTACATGACAAAGTTCAGCGCATGGATATTGGGCAGCTCATAGCGGACCACCTCACCCTTGACCATGCCCTTGAAGTGCTCCTTCACCCGCTCAGCGGTGACTCTCTCCTTGAGCAGCGCATAGTCCTTGGGGTCGTAGGCGATGAGGGAGATGTTGGAGATGTTGCCCTTGTCGCCGGTGCGGGAGTGTGCGATATCCCAGAGTTTCATAGAAAATGCCTCCTTTCTGTCTTGAAATCAGACTTCAAAGATCTCGACTTCGGGCTTAACATCGCAGCGGCTCACCAGAATGGAGGCCACGGACACGATGTCGCGGGTGCGCTTGACGGCGCCGCAGCCGCCGGCTGGGCCGTTGGTGTAGAGGGCCTCCACCTCGTTGCCGATGAGCTCGGCGTCGGCCCTGGCCTTGGCTCGGCCGGACACGCGGACCCGCACCTCGCTGGGCTCTTCGTTGTACTTGAAGTCGGGGTTCCAGTACAGGCTGTTGCAGCCGATGAGGTCGAACTTCAGCTCGTCAAACACGCCGGGGGCCACCAGCTCCAGGCGTTCCTTGATGATGTCCAGGGCCAGCCTGCCGCGGGCCACGCAGCCGGGGCCTCCGTAGCTGATCTCGCCGTCGCCGATGAAGCAGTCCTTGTAGCCGATGGAACACTTGAAGGTCTCGGTCCTGGGCTTGCCGGAGGCGCCCTCCACCTTCACTTTATCCTTCTCCACCTCGGTAAACTTGACCTGCTTGAAGTCGGCCACCACATCGGGGGTCAGGTAGTTCTCGGGATCGTGAATCTCGTAGACGATCTGCTCGGAGCAGGTCTCCACCGTGACCATGCCGCCGGACTCCGGAATCTTGGTGACGAAGAAGGACCCGTCCTCGGAGATCTCCACAATGGGGAAGCCCAGGTGGCCCAGGCCGGGGACATCCTTCTTGCCGGGTTCGGCGAAGTAGCCGCCAGTGACCTGGCCGCCGCACTCCAGGAGGTGGCCCATCATGGTGCCCTTGCCCAGCTTGTCCCAGTCCTCCAGCGACCAGCCGAAGGCGTGGATGGCGGGGGCCATGAAGATGGCGGGGTCGGCTACGCGTCCGGTGATGACCACGTCGGCGCCCTGCTCCAGGGCTTTCAGAATACCCTCCACGCCCATGTAGGCGTTGGCGGAGACGATCTCACCGGGGAGCTTGGACAGGGGCTCGTGGGTCTCCCACACCTCGGCGTCCATGTACTTGTTGATGACGGGCAGCAGATCGTCGCCGGTGACGCAGGCGATCTTCATGCCGGTCAGGCCGTGCCTGCGGGCAATCTCCACGCACTTCTGGGCAGCGGCCTGGGGATTGGCAGAGCCCATGTTGGTGATGAGCTTCACCTTGTGCTTCCAGCACAGGGGAAGGGCCTTCTCCATGCGGTGCTCCAGAAGACCGTTGTATCCCTTGGACGGGTCCTTCAGCTTGGCCTGCTGCCCGATGGCGATGGTGCGCTCGGCCAGGCACTCATAGCTGATATAGTCCAGGTTGCCCTTTTCGATCAGCTCCAGTGAGGGCTCCAGCCGGTCGCCGGCATAGCCGGCCCCGCTGCCGATGCGGATGGTTTTCGTCATGCAATGACTTCCTTTCTGATAATTGACATTTCAAAGACGAGAGAGCGGCTCAGATGGCGATGCCGCGGGTGAGAATGGCGACAACCACCATCACCAGGGACACCAGCCAGGCCAGCGGGATGGTCTTCTTCTGGTGCTCGCCGAAGTCCACGCCGGACAGGCCCACCAGCAGGAAGGTAGAGGCGGTCAGAGGGGAGACGGGGAAGCCGATGGTCATCTGACCCAGGATAGCGGCGCGGCCGACATCTACACCGGCGACGCCGAAGCCCTCGGCGGTCTGAGCCAGCACGGGGAGTACGCCGTAGTAGAAGGAGTCGGGATCAAAGAGCAGGGAGGCGGGCATACCGATGATGCCGATGATGAGGGGGAAGAACTTGCCCATCGTATGGGGGATGATGGAGACTAGCGTGCTGGCCATCTCGGTGATCATGCCGGTGCCCTGCATGATGCCGGTGAAGCAGCCGGCGGCGAAGAGCACGGAGCACATCATGAGGGCCTCCTTGGCGTGGGCGTCCACCCGGGCCTTGGAATCCTTCACGCTGGGGTAGTTGATGACGGTGGCCAGCACGTAGAAGGCCATGAATACCACCGCGGGGGCGAAGCCGGAGAACAGCAGGGACACGATAGCGGCCACAATGAGGATGATGTTCACCCAGAACAGGTGGGGACGCAGCAGGGCCTTCTGCTCCTCGGTGAGCTCCTGCTCGGTATTTCCGGCGGCCTGGAGAGCCACGGCGCCGATGCGCTTTTTCTCGCCGGCTCCCAGGAATGCGGAGATAACCAGCACACATACCAGGCCCACCAGCACGGCGGGAAGGACGGGAAGGAAGAAGGCGACGGGGTTATCGCCCATGCCCAGCGCGGTGGCGGCACGGATGGTGGGGCCGCCCCAGGGCAGAATGTTCATGGTGCCGGCGGAGAGCGCCACAATGGTGGCCAGCGTGGTGCGGCGCATGCCCAACGCGTCGTACAGCGGAAGTAGGGCGGGGACGCAGATCAGGAAAGTGACGGCGCCGGAGCCGTCCAGGTGGACGACGGCGGCCAGAATGGCGGTGCCGATGCCGATTTTGACGGGATCCGTTCCCACCAGGTTCAGAATCCCCTTAATGATGGGGCGGAAGGTACCGGCGTCGGTCAGGATACCAAAGAACAGAATGGAAAAAATGAACATGACGCCGGTGGCGGCCACAGAGCCGATGCCCTTGGAGCCGGTGATCATGTCGCCCAGGGACTTGAAGTTGGCGACAAAGTCGACCACACCCTGCGTCCCCTCCGCGGCGCCCTCCGGCACAACCGCGATGAAGAAACAGGAGATGATGCCGGTGACCACGGGTACCACAATGAGGGCCACCAGCGGGGATGCTTTTTTGGTCATGATCAGCACCAGCATGATAATGACCGTCAGGAATCCGAGAATCGCTAAAGGTGACATTCGCATTACCTCCTCTTTTATTCAAGCAACCTCTCCACACGCTGCTTGCAGCAAGAGAATAAGCAATCCGGATGCCAAAGTGAAAGAGCGGGGACGGGGGATAAAAAAGCAGTCCTTGCAGTATCTTGGGGGAACGGCCGGAAGAGAGGAGAAAAGCATGATTTCTAAAATATTGGAATTTTAATGGATAGAAACCAAATGGTAACTACTCGCGCATACTGATACAGCTGATTTCTAAAAAACTAGAAATAAATTCTAAAAAGTTAGAACGACCCATTCAACTTGTTGTAGAGGCTTGCCAGAGAGATGCCAAGCTGGGCAGCGGTCTTTTTCTTGCCCTCCAGGTGGGAGCCGTTGCACGCCAGCAGGCGGAGAATCTCCTGTTTTTCAAAGGCGCGGGTGCGCTGGGCCAGCGTGAGAGGCTGGGCGGCGGGGGCTGTCCGGAGGTTTTCGGGGAGGGACAGCTCGGTAATGAGACCGGAAGGGGTCAGATAGGCGCAGAACTCCAGCACGTTGCGCAGCTCCCGCACATTGCCCGGCCAGTTGTGGGCCAGCAGGCGGTCCAGGGCCTCGGGCGTTAGCTCCAGACGTCGCTTGAGCTTGCGGGACAGCTCGTCCAGCAGGCTGCGGCAGAGAGGAGGGATGTCCTCTCTCCGCTCCCGCAGCGGCGGGATGTGGATGGGGAAGGTGTTGAGGCGGTAGAACAGGTCGGTGCGGAATTTCCCCTCCTCCACATAGCGGGGCAGATCGGCGTTGCAGGCGGCGATGATGCGCACGTCGGTCTCCACCTCCTCCACGCCGCCCACCGGCCGGATGCGGCGTTCCTGGAGGGCGCGCAGGAGCTTGGACTGGAGGCCGACGTCCATCTCGGAGATCTCGTCCAGAAAGAGCGTCCCGCCGGCGGCGGCCTCAAAGAGGCCGATCTTCCCGCCCCGCTTGGCGCCAGTAAAGGCCCCCTCGGTATAGCCGAAGAGCTCGGACTCCAGCATATTGGCGTTGAAGTTGGCGCAGTTGATGGCAACGAACACCCCGGCGGAGCGGGGGCTGGCGTTGTGGATGGCCTGGGCGTACAGCTCCTTTCCCGTGCCGCTCTCCGACTGGAGCAGGACGGTGACGTCGGTCTGGGCCAGGCGGCTGGCCAGCTCCCGGCAGGCCGCCGACCGGGGGGAGACCGCCACAATGGAGTCAAAGGTGTAGTGGGCGGCGTTGGCCTTGTTGACTCGGCGGAGCACCTGACGGCTGCGCTTTTCATAGCGCTCCAGCTCCGCCCGGAAGTCGAAGGCGTCCTTCCAAAAGGTAACCACCGACAGGCCGCCCACCACCTCCGCTCCGTCGAAGATGGGGTACATGTTGACGAAGTAGATGTCCTCGCTCTCCTGGCGCGGGGTGTGCAGGATGGGGCGCTTCTGAGCCAGCACCTCCGGCAGCCGGGCACCGGGGCGCAGTAGCCGCAGGGGGTATCCCTCGATCGGCCCGATGGGCCCGCCGGCCTCCTTCTCCAGAAAGGCCACATAGGCCCGGTTTCCATAGACAATGCGCTCCTGCGCGTCAATGATCAGCACGCCCTCCTGCATGGCGTCCAGGACTGCGCGGGTGATGGGATCAAGCTGCACGGCGGCCGCCTCCTTCCGTTCTGCCTGTATTGTAGCAGAGAAGCATCTGGTTGACAACTGGGGCAATCCCGGTTGACGAAGCGTAGGAAATCGGTTACAATTCCAACAGATAGGCGGAGGAGGGAAGAACGATGGACAAGGCGGCTATGCCGGAGGGAAAGTATCTGGCCTCGGTGAAGCTGGGGCCGAAGGGGCAGATCGTGGTGCCCAAGGAGGTGCGGGAGATGTTCGGCGTCCGGCCCGGGGACACGCTGCTGCTGCTGGCGGACGTGAACCGGGGGATTGCACTCCAGACCTTTGAAAAGGCGGACCCGGTCTTCCGTGATGTCTTTTCGGACCGGGAGCAATAAAAGTGCCGCGCCTTCAGGCGCGGCACTTTTTATTTCATCTTGACATTCTGCCTTTGCGGTGCTATAAGTAAGAAAAGTATTACCAATAAGAAAAGGGGTGCGTAATATGAGCCGGATCGTCTTTTTCTCCATTCCCGCCTACGGACACACCAATCCCACGGTGGAGGTGGTGCGGCAGTTGGTGCGCCGGGGGCACCGGGTGCGCTACTACTCCTTTGAGGAATTCCGGGCGAAGCTGGAGGGCGCGGGAGCCGAGTTCGTCCCCTGCGACACCTTCCTGCCCCCCGCCCCCAGAGATCTGGGGCGGCGGATGGGGCACGACTTCTCCAGCCTCATGGCGATGGTGATCGATGTGACGGTGGCCATGGAGGAGAAGACGCTCCGGGAGCTGGGCGAATTCTGGCCGGACTGCGTGGTGGCCGATTCCATCTGCGTCTGGGGCAAGCTGTACGCCCGGCGGCTGGGGCTGCCGCTGGTGTGCTCCACCACCACCTTCGCCTTTGACCGGGAGACCGCCAGGGAGATGCGCCCCGGCCCGCTGGAGGTATTCTACACCCTGGCGGGCCTGCTCCAAATCGGGAAGAGGCTGGCCCTGCTGCGGGAGCACGGGTACGAGGTGGAAAAGCTCACCGAGCTGATTCAGAATGACAGCGAGACCGATACCATTGTCTATACCTCCCGGGCCTTCCAGCCCGGCGGCGAGCACTTCGGGGAGCGGGTGGCCTTTGTGGGGCCGTCCCTCCCGGAGCTGCCGCCCCGGACGCAGCGGCGGGAGCGGCCGCTGGTGTACGTCTCCCTGGGCACGGTTATGCACGGGAACACCGGCTTTTACCGGGCCTGCGCGGAGGGCCTGGGGGACGGACCGTGGGATGTGCTGCTGTCGGTGGGCAGCCCGGCGGGGGCGGAAACGCTGGGCGCTCTGCCCCCCAATGTCCGGGCAGAGGCCAGGGTGGAGCAGCTCCGGGTGCTGGGGGAGGCGTCGGTGTTTCTCACCCACTGCGGGATGAACAGCGTCAGCGAGAGCATCTGGTGCGGCGTGCCCATGGTGCTGGCCCCCCAGCAGTCGGAGGAGGGGGCGGTGGCCCGGCGGGCTGCGGAGCTGGGGGCGGGGCTGCGCTTGGAGCGC
>PPYE01293128.1_pt1 | contig 143790 bp, 121 predicted proteins | sample 1559881 | NCBI WGS metagenome assembly PPYE01 (sample SAMN08240022, study PRJNA423297) | Human gut metagenome, whole genome shotgun sequencing project.
ATGCGATAGTGGCGTAGTTGGTAACGCGCGACCTTGCCAAGGTCGAGACCGCGGGTTCGAGCCCCGTCTATCGCTCTTCGGAACTCTGAGGATGATCAGAGTTCTTTTTTGTTGCGAAAAAATCCTCTGCTTTATTTTTATGCAGCAGAGGATTTTTCGCGTTATGTGTTACTGCGTAGCTTATTCAGTTGTTTCACCCTGATCGATCAGAGTATAGAAGGTCAGAAGATAAAGCCCGCATAAGCCTACAAGTCCGTAGATGATCCGGGAGAGCCAGCTCATGCTTCCGAACAGGAATGCTACCAGATTAAAATTAAAGAAGCCGATCAGACCCCAGTTTATGGCACCGACCACAGCAATGGTCAGGGTGAAGTACTGCAGACATTTATTTGACATAAGTCACCATCCTTTCGTTATACAGGAAATAGTTTTTCATGGAATCGAAAAAATATACACAGGAATGAGAAAAAGAAAAACGGAAATTTCTGCCAGCCATGAAAAAATCATGAAGGAGAAATTTCCGTTTTCCTTTCATATGCAAGATAAAATGTATATTTCCGGTTTATCGAATTTGGATCGTAAATATCCGCCAGGCGATTCCGATATCTTACTTCAGCTTCAGAATCTGAGAGGTTGTCTGTCCGCCGCTTACATTCAGAGTTTCTTTGCCCTGAAGCGTTACATCACTGGTAGTATCCTTCAGAAGAAATACCTGGCATACAGTGACGGTTTTTCCGGGATCAATGGTGCTCATGTAGTTATCTACAGCATCATCGCTGGCTTCCGGATAAGTTCCTTCCAGAACTTCTCCGTTCTGGGAAGCCTGCAGGGTGAAGTCTACAAATGCACTGGACTGGGAATCGCCGGAGTTTGTATAGTCGTAGTAGATCATCAGACAGGGATTTCCGCCGTAGTCCTTGGAAATCGCAAACTGTTTGAAACGGACGGAGAATTTGTCAGTTGTAATATCAATGGATGCACTTGTGCCCTCAGCAGAGGCCGTGCTGCCTGGGGTGGAAGAATCCTCTGCAGCGGCAGAACTGCTATCTGTGCTGTCATCCGTAAGCTGGGATGATATCTCGTCTTTTACGCTTTTGAAGTTTGCGCACATAACCTTGACTGTGGTGTCATCCAGAGAAACGATCTTCCAGTCGCTGCCGATTTTGATCAGAGGATAGGTAATATCGATCTCACTGTATTTCTCATCAGCTGTGGAAGCATTTTCGGCAAGAAGTGCAGCGAGCATTTCCTGGATATCATCCTGTGTCATTTCCTTTCCGGCATAGGCTGCGACAGCAACCTTACGGGTGTATTCCTGAATAGTTGCTGCATAGATATTGGTTCCGTCAATATATTTCATGTGAACCGTTATCCTGGCAGTTCCGTTCTGGATGTCAAATTTGTTTTTGGTGATCTTGTAGGTCATTTTTTTGTTGACGGTAGTGAAGAAATCTGTGTAAGCAGAATCACGGATATCTGCATCATCCAGAGCGCTGAGATCATGACTCTGGAGAAGGTTCTCCATTGTGGTAAAATCCATGTTCTGCATTCCTGTGAGAAATTTTTCTGTGGCTTCTACCGGTTTATGGCGCTGCATCATATACCAGGCGGTTCCGCCGGCTGCGGCAGCGATCAGAAGGATGATCAGACAGATCACAAGAGGCTTTTTGCTTTTTTTCTTTCTGTGGGGAGTGTCGTCTTCAAAATCATTGGAGATCAATGATCTGGAGAGCTCATCGTCATAAAAATCATTATTGTCTTCTGTATTCATTATTCCTCCTTACAATAAGTCATTCTGGTTTTCGGGTGGGTGGGTCAGAGGATATCTGTTTGCATTTGCGGGCAAACAGCATCACCCTATGTTACCGTAACGATTATATCATAGGTTTACTGTTTGAGAAACCCCCTGTGTTATGATATACTGGAAGACACAGAAAAAGTGGTTGAGTACAGGTGACAAAGCGGAATGCGAATGCCCGCTTTATGCAGCAGAAAAGGTGAGGTGAAATATATGTTACGGACAATTCAGTATTCATTTCCTTCAAAAGCAGACGGATTGGAAATTTCCTGTCTGGCAGTAGTGCCGGAGTTGGAACGTAATGAGAAATACCGTGGGATCATACAGATCGTTCACGGAATGAGTGAGTACAAGGAACGCTACATTCCTTTTATGGAATATATGGCAGAGCGAAAATATATAAGTGTGATCCATGATCACCGTGGCCATGGGAAAAGCGTACGCAGTAAAGAGGATCTTGGGTATATGTACGGTGGTGGGGCGGATGCCATGCTGCAGGATATCCATACGGTGAACTGCTTGATCAAGGATCATTTCCCAGGTATTCCGCTGATCCTTTTCGGACACAGCATGGGCTCTCTGGCAGTTCGTGCCTATGCAGCTCATCATGACAGCTGTATGGATATGCTGATCGTCTGCGGCTCACCCAGCTATAATGTATTTCGTCCGGTCGGAGTAGCTCTGGCAAAAGCGGGAAAGACTGTTTTCGGGCCTAAACACAGTGCGGGTCTGATCGAGATGATGTCTTTTGGAAGCTATGCAATGCACTTTAAAAAAGAAAAAAACCGTTTTTCCTGGATCTGCTCTGATCCGCAGGTTGTGCAGGATTATTCGGATTCAGAATACTGTGGATTTACCTTTACGGATGATGCATATCTGGCACTTTTTGACCTGATGAAAAGAGCCTATGATGTGAAGCACTGGAAGTGTACAAAGCCGGAAATGCCGGTGCTGTTTATCAGTGGGGCGGAGGATCCCTGCATGGGAAATGTGAGACAGTTTGCAAAGGCCGTCCGTGCCATGCGTTGTGCAGGATACCGGGATGTCCGGGGAAAATTATATCCGGGAATGCGCCACGAGATCCTGAATGAGAAAGACAGGGAAAAGGTTTATCATGATATATTTACATATATCTGCAAAAAAGGACTTTGAACGATCTGTGACAGAGTGATATAATAAAAATCTGAGTGCTCCTGCAGACATCTGTGAGAGGGCGCAACTACTGAGAAAACAGGAGGATTCGTAAATTATGAGAGCAAGTGGGATTTTACTTCCAGTATCCAGTCTGCCATCGAAATATGGGATCGGATGCTTTTCTGAGGAAGCATATGAGTTTGTAGACCAGCTGGCAAGAGCAGGACAGAAATACTGGCAGATTCTTCCTCTCGGACCTACCGGATATGGAGATTCACCATACCAGTCTTTTTCTACCTTTGCGGGAAATCCGTATTTTATTGATCTGGAGGCTTTTGTAAAAGAGGGATATCTGGATAAAAGTGATTGCGAGGACTGTGACTGGGGTACAAACGAGAGCTATGTGGATTATGAGAAGATTTATAATTCCAGATTTCGGCTTTTGAGAAAAGCCTTTGAAAATTATGACTGTGAGACAGATCAGGAGTACCGGAAGTTTGTAAAAGAAAATGCTGCCTGGCTGGAAGATTACAGCCTGTATATGGCAATCAAGGACAGCCTGAATGGGATCAGCTGGATCGAATGGCCTACGGAACTCAAAAACAGAGAAAAAGCTGCATTGGCTGAAAAAAGGGAGAAACTTGCAAAAGAAGTGGGATTTTACTGTTTCCAGCAGTTCTGCTTTTTTAAACAGTGGACAGCATTGAAAGCTTATGCAAATGCTAAGGGAGTGGAGATGATCGGAGACATCCCGATCTACGTTGCGTTTGACAGTGCGGATGCCTGGGCACAGCCGGAATTGTTCCAGTTTGATAAGGAAAATATTCCGATCGGCGTTGCCGGATGCCCGCCGGATGCTTTTTCCGCCACAGGGCAGCTCTGGGGAAATCCGCTTTATGACTGGGAATATCACAAGAAAACGGGCTATGCATGGTGGACACGCCGAATGGCAAATTGTATGAAGCTTTATGATGTGGTAAGGATCGACCATTTCAGAGGCTTTGATGAGTATTATTCCATTCCGTACGGAGATAAAACTGCGGAGTTCGGTCACTGGGAAAAGGGACCGGGAATGGATCTGTTCCGTGCGCTTGAAAAGAATCTTGGAAAGCTGGATGTGATCGCAGAGGATCTTGGTCTCCTTACAGACAGTGTGATCGAGATGGTGGAAGAATCCGGATTCCCGGGAATGAAGGTATTGCAGTTTGCTTTTGACGAGAATGAGGACAGTCCGTATCTGACGCACAGATATGAAAGGAATTGCATTGTTTACACAGGTACTCATGATAATGAGACAACAAGAGGATGGTTCCGCAATCTGAGCCAGCATGACCGAAATTTTGCCAGGGCCTATATTGGCTGTGAGGGCAAGCATGAGACTGCGGCAGTGTGGAGCATGATACGTGCGGCGATGTCCAGTGTTGCAGATCGCTGTGTGATCCCGGTACAGGATTATCTCTGCCTTGGAAATGAGGCAAGGATCAATGAACCGTCAACTCTTGGTGATAACTGGAAGTGGCGTATGAAAAAAGGCCAGCTCAATGAAACAATTATTCAGAAGATTTATAAAATGACAAAGCTTTATGGAAGACTTGTAAAAGAAGAAACGGAAGAGAAGGAAAAAACAGAAGCTGACAGGGAAAAGATATCTGACAAATAGAGAAATATAAGGATATCAGAAAGGACAGAAATACATCATGGAAGAACAGAAAAGAGAAAATAAGGAAGAACCGCAGCAGGAAACTGCTGAGGAAAAGAATTCCGGACAGGGAAATTCTTCCACAAGAAGCAGTCTTCTGTGGATCTTTGCAGGCGGTTATCTTGTGTATACAGGATATCGTCTCTGTGCCAATGTCATAAGCGGAGCAGAAGACTCCGGTGTGGTATTTCTGGCAGCGGGAGGTATTTTTGTTGTGATCGGAGCAGTGCTTCTGATCATGGCGATCCGTAATCTTGCAAAGGCTGGCGCACAGAAACATGAGCTGGAAGAAGCTGCTGCGAAAAAAGCGGCAGAGGAAGCTTCTCAAAATCCGGAAACCGTGGCAAAGAAAAAAATGTCAATTGCGGAGCGGGCGCATCTTGCGGAAAATCTGGATGACGCACCGGAGGAGAAAGACGAAAAATAAAACTGGATGCAGGTGAGAGTAAAATGCCTGCTGAGATATGACGATTAGTAATAGCAAAAACGGAACATCATAAGGCAAAAAAATCCTTATGTATGTTCCGTTTTTTAGATCAGGCAGATCGCAAAACAGTTATCTGCGTCTTTGCGCGTTTCTGCGTTTTTTTCGAGATTTTTTTCTGTTGGGGGTATGTAAGGTAGACCAGCAAAATGCCTGTACCAGCAAAATTCCGATCATTGCTCCGCAGCTGTCGATCCCTACATCCCTTACGGAAGGTCCGCGGGCCTCTACAAAAGACTGGTGGTATTCATCCAGTCCGGCAAATCCTACACATACAAATCCGGCAAGGAGCATCAGCCAGATTCCCCGAACTCCGTATACATAGAGGGGGAAGGAAATAGATATGGCCAACAGGCAGTATTCTGTCATGTGAGCAGCCTTACGGACATAAAATTCGATACCGGCAGCTTCCTGGGAAAGCTGTTCCAGGCTTTTGCCGGAAGCTAATATTTCGTTTTTGGTTTCTACGATCTGGTAGCTGATCTTGTAGCTCAGGGCACCGGAAACATCTCCGGTCTGTGCGGAAAAAGAGTAGATCACGCACATCATCAGGATCGCAGGTGCAAAAGAAAAAGGTTTTAATAATGTAATCAGTATTTTCATGGCTCTTAATATAGCACTCCCGCATGGAAAAGTCCAGAAAAATACAGAAAAAGAACAGGGAAAAGGAAAAACAGGGAGAGAAGGTTAAATGGGATAGGAGGTTAAAGGGGAAGTGGACAGTAAGGACTGAAATGTGTTAGAATATAAAATAAATTTCAGGGGCATTTTTAAGAAAAAAGCAGCCCGGGATCGAATAGAAGAAAATTACAGGAGGAAATCAACAAATGAGTCTTGCAGATAATATATTCATTGACATGTGCAAAGATGTCATAGAAAACGGAACCAGCACAGAAGGTGAGAAGGTACGTCCTGTGTGGGAGGATGGAACTCCGGCTTATACCATCAAGAGATTTGGTGTTGTGAACCGTTATGATCTCCGGAAGGAGTTTCCGGCACTGACTTTAAGAAAAACAGCGTTAAAGAGTGCGATGGATGAGATTCTATGGATCTGGCAGCAGAAATCCAATAATATCCATGATCTTCACAGCCACATCTGGGACAGCTGGGCAGATGAGAAGGGCTCCATCGGAAAAGCCTACGGCTATCAGTTAGGTGTGAAGCATCAGTATAAAGAGGGAATGATGGATCAGGTAGACAGAGTTCTTTTTGATCTTAAGAACAATCCGTACAGCAGAAGGATCATGACCAATATTTATGTACATCAGGATCTCCACGAGATGAATCTTTACCCATGTGCCTATTCCATGACTTTCAATGTAACCAAGGAACCCGGAAAAGACAAGCTGGTCCTTAATGCGGTGCTGAACCAGAGATCGCAGGATATCCTGGCTGCAAACAACTGGAATGTGTGTCAGTATTCTCTTCTTCTCATGATGATCGCACAGGCCTGCGATATGGAAGCCGGAGAGCTTGTTCATGTGATCGCAGACTGCCATATTTATGATCGTCATATTCCGGTAATTAAAGAACTGATCTCCAGAAAACCGTATCCTGCACCGACAGTAAAACTGAATCCGGAGATAAAGGATTTTTATAAATTCACCACCGATGATCTGATCGTGGAGAATTATGAGACATGGCCACAGATCAAAAATATTCCCATTGCAGTATAATTGCATAAAGAAAGGAAGAAATAATGAATATTATTGTTGCAGCAGATAAAAACTGGGGAATCGGAAGAAATAATGAACTTCTGGTAAGTATTCCGGCAGATATGAAGATGTTCCGTGAGGAAACTACAGGAAAAGTGGTTGTTATGGGAAGAAAAACACTGGAGTCTTTTCCAAACGGACTTCCTCTGAAAAACAGAACCAACATTGTGATCACCGGCAACCGGGATTATCAGGTAAAAGGTGCGGTGATCGTTCACAGCATCGAGGAAGCACTGAAGGAAGTGGAGAAATATCCGGCAGAGGATGTGTACTGTATCGGCGGAGACAGTATTTACAAACAGATGCTCCCGTACTGTGATACAGCTCATGTGACAAAAATCGATTTTGCATATGAAGCGGATGCGTATTTTCCAAACCTGGATGAGGACCCGGATTGGGAGATCACAGCGGAGAGTGAAGAACAGACATACTTTGATCTGGAATATGCGTTTGTAAAATACGAGAGAAAAGATAGGTAATGTGAGCACAGATCATAAAGCGGAATGAGAATGCCCGCTTTGTACAGAAAAACAATGAAGAAATAATAAAAAAACAGACCACCGAAAAAAATACGGCGGTCTGTTTTTTGTACTTAATGTTATGTATAATGACGAAAATCCGGTAATTACTCGATTACGTGGATCCATCCCTTCGGTGCTTCGATGCGTCCCATCTGGATACCGGTCAGTGTGTCGTACAGCTTCTGGATAACCGGTCCCATCTTCTCCATTCCGCTTGGGAAGCAGATTTCCTTGCCGTGATCATTGATCTTTCCGACAGGAGAGATAACTGCAGCAGTACCGCAAAGACCACACTCTGCAAAATCTTTAACCTCATCGAAGTAGACCTCACGCTCTTCAGCTTCCAGTCCAAGGTACTCCTTTGCAACGTAGATCAGAGAACGACGTGTGATGGAAGGAAGGATGCTGTCAGACTTCGGTGTTACAACCTTGCCGTCTTTAGTAACGAAGATGAAGTTTGCTCCGCCTGTCTCCTCAACTTTTGTACGAGTCTTGGGATCAAGGTACATGTTCTCATCAAAGCCCTGTTTGTGAGCATCTACGATAGCATGAAGGCTCATTGCGTAGTTCAGGCCAGCCTTGATGTTACCGGTTCCGCAAGGTGCGGCACGGTCATAGTCGCTGACACGGATCGTGATCGGTTTGGCGCCGCCTTTAAAGTACGGACCAACCGGTGTTGTAAGGATACGGAACTGATATTCGTCAGCCGGTTTAACACCGATCACGGCGTTGGAACCAAACATGTACGGGCGAAGATAAAGTGTTGCGCCGGAACCATATGGCGGAACCCATGCAGCATTTGCCTTAACAACCTGCTCAACAGCGTCGATAAATCTTTCCTTCGGGAATACCGGCATTTCAAGTCTTGCTGCAGATGCAGCCATACGCTCTGCGTTCAGGTCAGGACGGAAAGTAACGATATGTCCGTCTTCTGTTGTGTATGCCTTCAGACCCTCGAATACACTCTGAGAATACTGAAGCACACCAGCACACTCGTTGAGTACGATATTAGGGTCTGTGCTTAAAGTACCCTCATCCCATTTTCCATCTTTAAAATTAGACACGTATCTGTAGTCGGTAGGCATGTAAGCGAATCCGATGCTGGACCAGTCGATGTTCTTTTTTTCCATAACGATTCCTCCGTTTACAATTTTTACTTTTTACCATTGTAAAACTTTTACGTGATGACTTCAATAGTTTTTTGTTCCTTTTTTTCATTTGCTTGTAATTTTAATATGATTTCGATATAATAAAAATTATCTATGGACTGGAGGGAAAAATGGACAATCACGAATTTGAAGACCTTGGAAAAAAGATGCAGGATATTGTAGATAATGCAGTGAATTCAAACAGCTATCACGAATTAAGCCATACGATCAACCAGACAGTAAATAAGGCCATTGAGTCCGGAAGCGAAGCGCTGAAAAATGCGCTGAATTCCGTGTTTGATCCGGGTGCTGATCCGGAATTCCGTAAGAAAAGCTATACATACCAAAGCCCTTATTACGGAAGAAGCAGAAAAGCAAAGCAGCAGGCTGCAAGGAAACAGTCGGAACTGCTCTACGGAAAGACTACCGGTGAGAATCTCAAAGGCATGATGATGGCAGTTTCCGGTGGGATACTTTTAAGTGGCATGGGGCTTGGAGCCATGGTGCTTTTGATCTGGATGGGCATTGGACACAGCGGTGCGCTTGCAGCAGGTGTGCTTGGAGTGATGTGTGCAGGCGCAGCAGGTGGCGGTGCTCTTTTGGGAGCAGGAACAAGCCGTCTCGGAAGACTGGGACGTTTCCAGAAATATATCCGTGCGCTGGGAGACCACACCTACTGTAATTTTCAGAAGCTTGCCCAGGCAGCAGGAAAGAACGAGAAATTTGTAAAAAAAGATATCAGCAGAATGATCCAGAAGGGCTGGTTTCTGGAAGGCCATGTGGATGAGCAGGGAACCTGTCTGATCACCAGTAATGAGACCTATCAGCAGTATCTGGAAACACAGAAGCAGCTGGAGCTTCGTAAACAGGAAGCAGATCCTAAGGTTCAGCTGGAGGAGAATATGAGTCCGGAAGCCCAGGAAGTCCTGAGAAAAGGAAATGAATTTCTGGTAAAGATCCGTGAGAGCAATGACGCCATTCCCGGGGAAGAAATTTCCGCAAAGATTTCCAGGATGGAAATGATCGTTCAGAAAATTTTTGAGCGTGCAGGAGAGCATCCGGAGGTGATTCCGGATCTTAAGAAAATGATGGATTACTATCTGCCCATGACTGTGAAGCTTCTGGATGCTTATGAGGATATGGATGGACAGCCTGTACAGGGCGAGAATATCACGGCTTCCAAGAAAGAAATTGAAGAAACCATTGATACACTGAATATTGCTTTTGAGAAACTTCTGGATTCCATATTCCGGGATACCGCATGGGATGTATCCACCGATATTTCTGTGCTGCATACGGTTCTGGCACAGGAAGGGCTGACAGAGGATGATTTCGAAAAAATGAAACAGAATGCGGAAATGAAATAAGTACAACGAGCAGATCAGAAGCTGGAATACAGACATCTGCCGGAAGGTACAGCTGATCAAGGAGAATGCTTATGGGAGAAGAATTTAAAGACTTTGAGGTAGAAGCACCGGTGCTGACTTTGGAACCGGATCTCACGGAAGAAAAAGAAGAAATTGCAAAAAAAGAACCGGAGAAACCCCAGGAGCCTGCAGTAGAGGAACCGGTGTTATCTCCCCAGGAACAGAAAATCGTAGAAGATTTTGCAGCAAAGATCGATATTGAAAATACAAACCAGATCCTGCAGTACGGAGCCGGCACTCAGAAGAAGATGGCAGATTTTTCTGATGCAGCGCTGGTAAATGTGAAGACACAGGATCTTGGGGAGGCAGGAGAGCTTCTTGCAAATGTGGTAGGAGAATTGAAGGATTTTGATGCCACAGAGGAAAAGGGATTTTTCGGCTTTTTCAAAAAACAGACAGCGAAGGTGGAAACTCTGAAAAACCGTTACACAAAGGCCGAGGGAAATGTGACGAAGATCACGGAAGCTCTGGAGCAGCACCAGATGCGTCTGATGAAAGATTCTGCCGTGCTGGATAAAATGTATGAGCAGAACCTTGCATACTTTAAAGAACTTTCCATGTACATTCTTGCAGGTAAAAAGAAGCTTAGGGAAGTCAGAGAAGGCAAGCTCAACGAATTGCATCAGAAGGCAGCGGCAAGCGGACTTCCGGAAGATGCACAGGCTGCCAATGATCTGGAAAGCAAATGTGACCGCTTTGAGAAAAAGCTTCATGATCTGGAGCTTACCAGAACCATTTCTATGCAGACTGCACCGCAGATCCGCATGATCCAGAACAATGATACGACGATGATCGAGAAGATCCAGACAACCATTGTAAATACCATTCCTCTCTGGAAAAGCCAGATGGTGCTGGCTCTAGGGATCGCGCACTCCACAGAAGCCGCACAGGCACAACGGCAGGTTACGGATTTTACCAATGAACTTCTGAAGAAAAATGCGGAAACGCTTCACCTGGCATCTGTGGAAACTGCAAAGGAATCCCAGCGTGGTATTGTAGATATTGAAACTCTGAAAAAAACCAATCAGGAACTGATCCAGACACTGGATGATGTGATGAAGATCCAGCAGGAAGGCCGTGAAAAACGTCAGGCAGCAGAGGCAGATATGAGACGTATGGAAAACGAACTGAAAACAAAGCTGCTGGAGATCCGACGTTAGGAGTAAGAGTAAAAAGATAGTTCGGAAAGGAAAGGCAGGGCGTTTGAAGACACCTGCCTTTCAGGATTCATAAAGGAGATTTTTATGTACAGAGATCATACAAAAGTAATAAAAATTGGAAATCGTGTTATCGGAGGAGGAAATCCGATCCTTATCCAGTCCATGACCAATACGAAAACTGAAGATGTAGAAGCAACGGTTGCGCAGATCCTTTCACTGGAAAAAGCAGGCTGTGATATTATCCGCTGCGCAGTTCCTACTATGGAAGCTGCGAAGGCTTTATCCCAGATCAAAAAACAGATCCATATTCCGCTGGTTGCGGACATCCATTTTGATTATCGCCTTGCCATTGCAGCCATGGAGAACGGTGCGGACAAGATCCGTATCAATCCGGGAAATATCGGTTCCAAAGAGAGGATCCAGGCAGTTGTGGATACAGCAAAGGAACGGAATATCCCTATTCGTGTAGGAGTAAACAGCGGTTCCCTTGAAAAAGAACTGGTAGAAAAATATCACGGTGTTACAGCCGAAGGACTTGTGGAGAGTGCTCTTGATAAGGTGCACATCATTGAAGAGATGGGATATGACAATCTTGTGATCAGCATCAAATCTTCTGATGTTCTCATGTGCGCCAGAGCCCATGAACTGATCGCAGAAAAAACACAGTATCCTCTTCATGTGGGAATTACAGAAGCAGGAACTCTGTATTCGGGAAATATCAAATCAGCTATCGGACTTGGGATCATCCTGTATCAGGGAATCGGAGATACCATCCGTGTTTCTCTGACAGGCGCACCGCTGGAAGAAGTGAAATCAGCCAAAAGGATCCTGAAAACGCTGGGACTTCGCAAAGGAGGCGTGGAGGTTGTTTCCTGTCCGACCTGCGGAAGAACAAAAATCGATCTGATCGGCCTTGCAAACCAGGTAGAGACCATGGTACAGGATATTCCTCTTGATATTAAGGTTGCGGTTATGGGCTGTGTGGTAAATGGACCGGGAGAGGCGAAGGAAGCAGATCTCGGAATTGCAGGAGGCGATGGTGTTGGTCTTCTGATCCGGCATGGAGAGGTTGTAAAAAAAGTACCGGAAACGGATCTTTTGGATACACTTCGTCAGGAACTTCTTACCTGGAATGAGCAGGAGTCATAATGGAGAAAGATTTTTTTGATGTATTTCCGCATCTTAAAGTGAAGAAAGAGCTGGAAGAACTTCTGGACATGGTATTTGTGACAAAGGTTTCCATGAACCCCGGAAGAACTCATTTGAGGGTTTATATCGAAAGCAGCCGCTGGATACACAAGAAGAATATTTTTGCGCTGGAGGATGAGATCGAACGGCAGTGCTTTCCGGGGATTCCCATGACTGTAACAGTTGTGGAAAAATTTCATCTTTCCGAGCAGTATACACCGGAGAACTTTCTGGAAAGCTACCGTTCCAGTATGGAGATGGAGCTGCGCAACTATAACATGCTGGAGTACAATCTGTTCCGTAGATCAAAAATCATTTTTACAGGAAAAGATACCTTGCGTATGGAGCTTCCGGATACGGTTATTTCCAGACAGAAAAGCGAAATACTTGTTGAATATTTTCATAAGGTTTTCTGTGAACGCTGCGGTATGGATCTGAAAGTGGAACTGGATTTTGTGGAAGTGAAAGAGAGTAAATACCGGAAAAATGCTGCACTTCAGATCAAACAGGAAGTGGAAAATGTCCTGAAGCATGCCAAACTCAGCGGGGATCAGGAAAGCGAACCGAAGCAGGAGGATACAGCCAGGGAAGAGACAAAGAAAACCTCTGGAGATAAGAGCGGCGAAAAGACAAACGAGAAGAAATCCGTTGACAAAAAACAGCAGAAGGTTCAGAAGGGGGATTTCCGCGGCAGCTTCGGATTCCGCAGGGACAGCAATCCGGATGTGGTTTACGGCAGAGATTTTGATGGAGAAACGATTCCGCTGGAGAGCATTACCGGTGAGATGGGTGAGGTTATCATCCGATGTCAGGTTATGGATGTGGAAGCTCGTGAGATCCGAAATGAGAAAACGATCCTGATCTTCCCTGTGACCGATTTTACGGACAGTATTGTTGTGAAGATGTTTCTGCGTAACGAGCAGGTTCCGGAAGTGACGGAAAGTGTAAAAAAAGGCGCATTCCTGAAGCTGAAGGGAGTTACCACCATTGACCGTTTTGACAGTGAGCTTACTATTGGAAATATTACAGGTATCAAGAAAATCGCCAATTTTACCAGCACAAGAATGGATACCAGTCCTCAGAAGCGTGTGGAGCTTCACTGTCACACCAAGATGAGCGATATGGATGGTGTCAGCGATGCAAAGGCATTGGTAAAACGTGCCTATGAGTGGGGACATAAGGCTATCGCTATCACGGATCATGGCGTGGTGCAGTCCTTCCCGGAGGCAAATCACTGCTTTGATGCCTGGGGCGGTTGTGTTCCAAAGGAGTCTGATTTTAAGGTGCTCTATGGAATGGAAGCGTATCTGGTAGACGATCTGAAGGGTATGGTCACCAATTCCAAAGGGCAGCGTCTGGATGGAGATTTTGTTGTTTTTGATATTGAGACTACGGGATTCTCAGCACTAACCTGCAGGATCATTGAGATTGGCGCGGTAAAAGTGGAAAAAGGACAGATCACAGATCGTTTTTCCACCTTTGTAAACCCGGAAGTGCCCATTCCGTTCCGTATTGAGCAGCTGACAAGCATCAATGATTCCATGGTCCTGGATGCACCTGTGATAGAGGAAGTACTGCCGAAATTCCTGGAATTCTGTGAGGGCTGCGCGATGGTGGCCCATAATGCGGACTTTGATATGAGCTTTATTATTGAAAACTGTAAACGGCAGGGGATTTCGGATGATTTTACTTATGTGGATACCGTTGGTATGGCTAGATTCCTTCTTCCTGCCCTGAACCGTTTTAAACTGGATACGGTAGCCAAGGCAGTAGGTGTTTCTCTTGATCATCACCACAGAGCTGTGGATGATGCGGCATGTACCGCAGAGATTTTTGTGCGGTTTGTAAAGATGCTGGAAGAAAGAGATATTTTTGATGTGGATGAGATGAACAGGCAGGGTGCGGTTTCACCGGATACCATCCGAAAGCTGCCCACATACCATGCTATTGTTTTTGCAAGAAATGAGACCGGAAGGATCAATCTGTACAAGCTGGTAAGCCAGTCCCATTTAAAGTACTATCACAGAAGACCAAGGGTTCCCAAAAGTGTGCTGGAAAAATACAGGGAAGGCCTTCTGGTGGGAAGTGCCTGCGAGGCAGGAGAGCTTTATCAGGCACTTCTTCGCAATGCACCGGATCAGGAGATCGCCAGACTGGTAAATTTTTATGACTATCTGGAAATCCAGCCTCTTGGGAACAATGCGTTTATGCTTGCGGATGAAAAACATGATATGATCAATTCTGAGGAAGACTTAAAAGAGATAAACCGGAAGATCGTAAAACTTGGAGAACAGTTCAAAAAACCGGTGGTTGCCACCTGTGATGTGCATTTTATGGATCCTCAGGACGAGGTTTACCGACGGATCATCATGGCAGGAAACGGATTTTCTGATGCAGATAACCAGGCCCCGCTTTATCTTCGTACAACGGAGGAAATGCTGGAGGAATTTTCCTATCTGGGAAGTGAAAAGGCGGAAGAGGTGGTGATCACCAATACCAATAAGATCGCGGATATGATCGAGAAGATATCACCGATCCATCCGGATAAATTTCCACCGGTCATTGAGAACTCCGAGCAGGATCTTAAGAATATCTGTTTCACGAAGGCCCACGAAATGTACGGAGATCCGTTGCCGAAGATCGTGGAGGACCGTCTGGACAGGGAGCTGAATTCTATTATCTCGAATGGTTATGCGGTAATGTATATCATTGCACAGAAGCTTGTGTGGAAATCCAATGAGGACGGCTATCTGGTTGGATCCCGTGGTTCTGTAGGTTCTTCTCTGGCAGCGACCATGTCCGGTATCACGGAGGTAAACCCTCTGCCGCCTCATTATCTCTGTCCGAATCCAGACTGTAAATACAGTGATTTTGATTCCCCTGAGGTGAAAAAATACGCGGGTATGGCAGGATGTGATATGCCGGATAAGATCTGTCCGAAATGCGGTGCCAGGATGAACAAGGAAGGCTTTGATATTCCTTTTGAGACATTCCTTGGTTTTAAAGGTGATAAGGAGCCGGATATCGACCTGAACTTTTCCGGTGAATATCAGGCCAATGCTCACCGGTATACAGAGGTTATCTTCGGAAAAGGGCAGACCTTTAAGGCGGGAACCATTGGTACCCTTGCGGAAAAAACCGCATTTGGTTATGTGAAGAACTATTATGAGGAACGGGGGCAGCACAAGCGTTACTGTGAGATCAACCGTATCGTGAAGGGCTGTACCGGTGTCCGCCGTACCACTGGCCAGCATCCGGGAGGTATCATCGTACTGCCTATGGGTGAGGAGATTGAGAAATTTACACCTGTGCAGCACCCGGCCAATGATGTGAACAGTGATATCATCACCACACATTTTGATTACCATTCCATTGACGGAAATCTTCTGAAACTTGATATACTTGGACACGATGATCCGACCATGATCCGTATGCTGGAGGATCTGACTGGCATTAGTGCGAGAACAGTTCCGCTGGACCAGAGAGATGTCATGTCCCTGTTTGCGGGAACGCAGGCTCTGGGGATCAGCCCGGAGGATATCGGCGGCTGCAGGCTGGGATGCCTCGGGATCCCGGAGTTTGGTACAGACTTTGCCATGCAGATGTTGATCGATACCAAGCCGAAATATTTTTCCGACCTGGTACGTATTGCTGGACTTTCCCACGGCACGGATGTATGGCTTGGAAATGCCCAGGTATTGATCCAGAATGGTACAGCTACCATTTCCACAGCAATCTGTACGCGAGATGATATTATGATCTATCTCATCGGAAAAGGAGTGGAAAGTGGTCTGGCGTTTACCATCATGGAGAGTGTCCGTAAGGGAAAGGGGCTTCGTGAGGAATGGATCCAGACTATGAAAGAGCATGATGTTCCGGACTGGTATATCTGGTCCTGTAAGCTGATCAAGTACATGTTCCCGAAAGCCCATGCGGCAGCCTATGTTATGATGGCGTATCGTATCGCCTGGTATAAAGTGTTTCATCCACTGGCTTATTATGCAGCATTTTTCAGTATCCGTGCCACTTCCTTTTCCTATGAACTGATGTGCATGGGAAAAGAACGTCTGGAATATTATATGGCGGAGATCCGGAAAAAAGGTGATGAGGCATCCAAGAAGGAACAGGATACACTGAAGGATATGAGGATCGTACAGGAAATGTACGCCAGAGGTTTTGATTTTGTGCCGATCGATCTTTATAAGGCAAAGGCACACCGGTTCCAGATCATCGGAGATAAGCTGATGCCTGCTCTGGATACCATAGAGGGTCTTGGAGATAAGGCAGCAGAGGCAGTTGTGGATGCTGCCGCAAAAGGCAGATTCCTTTCCAAGGATGATTTCCGTGATCGTACCAAGGTCAGCAAGACCGTTATCGATCTGATGGATGATATGGATCTTTTCGGAGATATCCCGCAGTCCAATCAGATGTCACTGTTTGATTTTACGGGTTGATATATGATACCGGAAGGGCTTACAATAAATAAAAAATACTGCCGTTTATCCTGAAGGCTGATCTGGCAGTGAGAACTCCCAGGAGGATACCAGATACTATGAAAAAAGAAGAATTAAGATACCTGCAGCGACTTGCGGAGCTGTATCCTACTATAGCAAAGGCTTCAACAGAAATCATCAATCTGCAGTCTATATTAAACCTTCCGAAAGGTACCGAGCATTTCATGTCGGACATTCATGGAGAATACGATGCGTTTTCCCATGTTCTTCGGAATGGATCAGGGGCTGTACGAAAAAAGATCGATGATGTATTCGGACATACCTTAAGCAACAGCGACAAACGTTCTCTTGCCACACTGATCTATTATCCGAAGGAAAAGATGGAGGTTGTAAAAAAACAGGAAGAAGACATGGAGAACTGGTACAAGATCACACTTTATCGTCTGATCGAAGTATGCAAGACAACGGCATCCAAATATACCCGTTCCAAGGTCCGTAAGGCACTTCCTGCAGACTATGCATATGTGATCGAGGAGCTGATCACAGAGAAAGCGGAAGTTCTGGACAAAGAAGCATATTACGATGCCATCGTCAATACGATCATTGAGATCGGCCGGGCAGAGAATTTTATCATTGCCCTGGCAGAACTGATCCAGCGTCTTGTTGTGGATCATCTTCATGTGCTGGGAGATATTTATGACAGAGGTCCGGGCCCGCATTTCATCATGGATCGTTTGATGAAATATCATTCGCTGGATATCCAGTGGGGAAATCATGATGTGGTCTGGATGGGAGCTGCTACAGGACAGAAAGCCTGCATTGCAACGGTGATCCGGAACAGCATCCGTTACCGAAATATGGATATTCTTGAGGATGGATATGGGATCAATCTCATGCCTCTGGCAACCTTTGCAATGGAGGCTTATAAGGATGATCCATGTACTGCTTTTGAGATGAAGGGAGATGCCAATAACTATAGTATTCTGGAAGAAGAGCTTGGACGGAAAATGCACAAGGCTATTGCCATTATCCAGTTTAAGCTGGAGGGTCAGCTGATCCGCCGGCACAAAGAATTCCATATGGAAAAGCGTTGTTTGCTTCATAGGATCGATCCGAAAAAGGGAATGATCACACTTCCGGACGGAAAAGAATATCCGCTGACCGATACATATTTTCCTACTATTGACTGGAAAAAGCCATATGAACTTACTACAGAGGAAAAGGATGTAATGGAACGCTTGGATTCCGCGTTCCGAAACTGCGAGAAACTGCAGAATCATGTCCGGCTTCTTCTGGACAAGGGAGGCCTTTATAAAACTTATAATGGAAATCTTCTGTTCCATGGAAGTATTCCGCTTAATGAGGATGGAAGTCTGAAAGAAGTTCAGATTTATGGAAAAACCTACAAAGGAAAAGAATTGTACGATGTTCTTGAGACTTATGTGCGCCGGGCGTTTTTCTCTGTAAATGAGGATGAAAAGCGTAAAGGCAGGGATATTATGTGGTATATTTGGGCAGCTCCGAATTCACCGCTGTTCGGAAAAGACAAGATGACCACCTTTGAACGTTATTTTATTAAAGATAAGGAAACACATAAAGAAACTAAAAATGCCTACTATCATCTTCTGGAAAATGAGAATGTTGTAGATGATCTGCTCCGTGAATTTGAACTGGATCCGGAAAAAGGTCACATCATCAACGGGCATGTGCCGGTTCACCAGAGTGAGGGAGAGAGTCCTGTAAAATGCAATGGCAAAGTTCTTGTGATCGACGGCGGTTTTTCCAGACCATATCAGAAGGTTACGGGGATTGCCGGTTATACACTGGTTTATAACTCCTACGGGCTGATCCTGTCTGCTCATGAGCCTTTTACTTCTGCGGAAGAAGCGGTAGCCAAGGAGCAGGATATTGTTTCCAACAGGGTGGCAGTTCACTACAATAACAAACGTACACTGGTCGGTGATACCGATACCGGAACTGCTCTGAAGGAAAGGATCAGTGAGCTGATCCAGCTTCTGGAAGCTTACAGAAAAGGTATCATCAAAGAGAAAAAATAAGCAGAATTGAGAAATACAAGAAGAGTTTCCTGTATGCTATAGTAAACAGAGGTGATGCAGATGAGAAAAAACAAAAAAAGAAAAAAACGGCTGAGAGCGGTTCTGATCCTGTTGATCATTCTGTTTATTCTGGCAGGACTGGGAGGGATGCTGTATGTTTCCCACAGGGATAAGGTGGAAAAAGAACAACGAAGAGAGGCCGCATTGGCTGCATTGGACAGTATTCCGGAGGTGACAGCAACTCCGGCAGCAACAGCAACACCGGTTCCGACAGCGACACCGACACCGTCATTGACACCGGTCCCGACAATCCTTCCGGCATTTGAACCGGAAAATTATCAGGGAATCTGGTACAGCGAAGACGGGCTGACAACGATCGATATTTATGATATCAGTCTGAAATCTGTTTCCTTTACCTATAAGAGAGTGAATGGAAAAGATCCTTCCATGACCGCAGAAGTAGATGTGACTGCAGAGGTAGCAGGAAATGCCACACAGTTCCGTTTTAAGGATTCCGAAGGGAATAAGGCAAAAGGAGAGTTTGTTTTCGATAAAAGTGGTGAGCTTTATGTGAAGGTAAAAACATATGAACGGGGAGAGGGATCTCTGACCTATCCGAAAACAGAGTCTATTATGACCCGGCAGGAGCCATCCCTGGAAGTATCCGAAAATTCCGAAGAGGATGCTTCCTATAATGAAAGCAACGAAAATTCCTATGAACAGGAATCCTACAGCGAAAGCAGTGAAGATTCTTCTGATGAGAATACAGAAGAATATGAGATTCCCTACGGAGAAGAAGAAACCTATTATACGGAATGATCAAAAAAAATAAAACACGATAAAATAAAGAATCCCCGGATTTTGGCAATCAGGGAATCCCGATACAGGAATTCCCGAAACTGTTCCACATTTCCGGGGATCTCTTTATTTGATCATTTTTTTGCGGTCTGTGCGGCCGACGAGATAATCGATGCTGGTGTCGTAATAATTTGCCAGCCGGATAAGCATTTCGATAGGAATATTACGGGATCCCGTTTCATAATGGGAATAAGAACGCTGACTGATATGAAGAATCTCACTTAATTCTCTCTGGGACAGATCCGCGTCTGTACGTAAATCCTGAATACGCTGAAATTTCATTGTGCTCACCTCTTCTTTCTATTGAAAGTATAAAACAGAACGAAATGCACCCTTGCAAAAGGGAGCAAAATGGACTATACTAAATTTATTATCTTCTAAAATTCAGAAAATGTCTATCTGAAAATTCCCTTGTTTTTAACCAATGCGGATTTCGAATATCCGCCTGACCTGAAAAGACGAAAAGATGGAAGATCGGGATCCGTTTTTTCGCAGAAAGGAATGTATTTGTTTGCGAGTGTTTTATCAGCAGCGATCTACGGAATGGAAGTACGTGAGATCCAGGTTGAGGCAGATGTCAGTGATGGTCTGCCTTCTTTTGCTATGGTAGGATTTCCCTCTGCCCAGGTGAGAGAGGCCCAGGAAAGAGTCCGGACTGCATTTAAGAACAACCGGCTTTGTCTGCCACCAAAAAAAGTAACTGTAAATTTTGCACCTGCCGATATGAAAAAGGAAGGAGCCGGTTTTGATCTGCCTGTGGCGGCTGCAGTACTTGCGGCTGCCGGAATTCTGGAACCGGATCTTCTGGAAGGAGTTATGATCGTAGGAGAGATCAGTCTGAATGGAGAGATCCATGGGGTTGCCGGAGTTTTGCCTCGGGTGATCCGCGCAAGAGAGCTGGGCTTACGCTTTTGCGTTATTCCGGAGGAAAACATCCGGGAGGGGAATCTGGTGAAGGATATGCCGGTGTTTGGAGTAAAAAGTCTGAATGCCATGATCCGATGTCTGAGAGACCCAAACACTTATACAGCTGCGTATCAGGAAAAAGAAAAAACAGAAAACAAACCGGAAATACCAAAGGTTGATTTTGCGGACATCTGCGGGCAGGAAGGAGCCAGGCGGGCGGCAGAGATCGCAGTGAGCGGTTTTCATAATATTCTTTTTATCGGACCGCCAGGATCCGGAAAGACCATGCTGGCAAGACGTCTGCCGACCATTATGCCGGAGATGACATTTGAGGAAAGCCTGGAGATCACCAAGGTATACAGTGTGGCAGGACTTCTCACGGAAAAAGATCCGCTGATCCGGCAGAGGCCTTTTCGAAGTCCGCATCATACCAGTTCCCCTCAGGCTTTGGCAGGTGGCGGCAGGATACCGGGGCCGGGGGAGATCACTCTTGCACACAGAGGTGTTCTTTTTCTGGATGAGATGCCGGAATTTTCCAGAAAAAGCCTGGAGATCCTGCGTCAGCCGCTGGAAGATAAGGAGATCCATCTGTCCAGAGCTGCCGGAACTTATATTTTTCCGGCTAGTTTTATGCTGGCGGCAGCGATGAATCCCTGTCCCTGCGGATTTTACCCGGATATGAACAGATGTCGTTGTACGTCAGGGGAGATCACGCATTATCTTGGAAAGATCAGCCAGCCTCTCCTGGAGCGTATTGATATCTGCACAGAAGTTCCGGCAGTGAGTTTTTCAAAAATGAAAAAGAAAATTGCAGGGGAATCCTCTGCTCAAATAAGAAAGAGGGTGGAAGCAGTACAGGAGATCCAGAGAGAACGTTACAAAAAGGAAAAATTTTGCTTCAATGGGGAGCTTGACGGAAGAAAACTGGAAAAATACTGTGTAATGACGGGAGGGGCAGACAAACTTCTGGAGCAGGCATATGAGCAGTTTCAATTCAGTACCAGAGCATATCATAAGATCCTGAAAACGGCCAGGACCATCGCGGATATGGAATCTTCCGAAAAGATAAAGGAAGAACATATCTGCGAGGCGTTGGCTTACCGGGCATATGATAAGAAATACTGGTCATAAAACAGAAAAAAGGAAGGTATTTTATATGGAAGAAATACAGCAAACAAGGATCCGGTGTGCCCGGAAGGACAGTAGTGTTTATCCGGCAAGACTTAAGGAACTTCCCGGTATGCCAAAACAATTATATTACATTGGAAGCTTTCCGGATGATGCCAAACCTACAGCGGCGATCGTGGGAGCAAGGCTGTGCAGTCCTTACGGACGGATACAGGCCTTTAATTACGGAAAATTCTTAAGCGAACATGGGGTACAGGTGATCAGCGGTATGGCGGCCGGCATTGATGCTGAGGGCCACAAGGGTGCTCTGGAAGGTGGTACCCCGACCTTTGCCGTGCTGGGAAATGGTGTGGACATCTGTTATCCTTCATCCAGCAGAGGTATTTACCGGAGGATCCCCGAAAAAAACGGAGGGATCATCAGCGAATATGAACCAGGTACCAAAGGCAGGGCATATTATTTTCCGGCAAGGAACCGGATCATCAGTGGACTGGCAGATCTGGTGCTTGTGGTGGAAGCAAAAGAAAAGAGCGGATCACTGATCACAGCTGCCTGTGCACTGGAACAGGGGAAGATGGTATACGCCATTCCGGGAGCGGTAAATGATGCGCTGAGCAGAGGCTGTCACAAGCTGATCTACGACGGAGCAGGAATTGCATACTCTCCGGAAATACTTCTGGATGAGTGGGGATTATCTGTGAAAAAAAAGACAAATTTGTCTGAAAAAAGCAAGTTAGGACTTGCAACGGATTTGGATTTGGTGTATAGTTGTCTCGATTTACGACCAAAAAATCTGGATCATATTATCAGAAAAACCGGTTTTTCACCGGGAAAAACAGCCGGGATCCTGGGACAGCTTATTTTGATGGGGCTTGTGAAGGAAACCGGGAGACAGTATTATATCAGACTTGAATAAATGCTTTTTTGCCCGGAGATTTAGCAGGATTTTTTAAGCCGGACAGGAAGGCAGAATGAGATTAGGAGAGGTAAAATGGCCAAAAATCTGGTGATAGTAGAGTCACCTGCTAAAATGAAGACAGTAAAGAAATTTCTGGGGGCAAATTATACAGTAGAAGCGTCCAACGGTCATGTGAGGGATTTTCCCAAGAGCCAGTTTGGTATTGACGTGGACAATGATTTTGAACCGAAGTATATTACAATACGGGGAAAGGGTGAGCTTCTTGCAAAACTTCGTAAAGAAGCAAAAAAAGCAGATAAGATCTATCTTGCAACTGACCCTGACCGTGAGGGAGAAGCAATTTCCTGGCATCTGATGCAGGCTTTGAAGACAGATACTGCAAAGATGCATAGGATCACATTTAATGAAGTAACAAAAACAGCAGTTAAGGCGTCCATCAAGCAGGCCAGGGAACTGGACATGAATCTGGTAGATGCACAGCAGGCCAGGCGTATGCTGGATCGTATGGTAGGTTATACCATCAGTCCGCTGCTCTGGGCCAAGGTAAAAAGAGGCTTAAGTGCAGGCCGTGTACAGTCTGTGGCACTGCGTATCATCTGTGACAGAGAAGATGAGATCAATGCATTCATTCCTGAAGAATACTGGAGCCTGGAGGGTGAATTTCAGGTAAAGGGTGAGAAGAAACCGTTGACAGCCAAGTTCTATGGAACAGATAAAAAACTTCCGATCAGAAACCGTCAGGAAATGGATGAGATTCTGAAAAGTCTGGAAGACTGTAAATATGAGATCACAGAAGTAAAAAAAGGTGAGAGGATCAAAAACGCTCCCCTTCCGTTTACCACAAGTACTCTGCAGCAGGAAGCTGCCAAGACACTGAATTTTTCTACGCAGAAGACTATGCGCCTGGCACAGCAGTTATATGAAGGTGTGGATGTAAAAGGCAGTGGTACGGTAGGTCTGATCTCCTATCTGCGTACAGATTCCACTCGAATTTCAGAGGAAGCAGATGCAGCAGCAAGAACTTATATTTCTGAGCAGTATGGTTTGGATTATGTTTCTCAGACAGAGAAGGCGATCAAAAACGGACAGAAGATACAGGATGCTCATGAGGCAATCCGTCCTACAGATATTGCGAGGACACCAGTTCTGGTGAAGGAATCTCTGACCAGGGATCAGTTCCGTTTATATCAGCTGATCTGGAGACGTTTTGCGGCGAGCAGAATGGCACCGGCACGTTATGAGACCACGTCTGTCAAGATCGGAGCAGGTGAGTATGTGTTCACGGTTGCAGCATCCAAGGTTGCCTTTGATGGCTTTATGTCTGTGTACACAGAAGAGGGCGATGACAAAAAGGGCAATGTTTTAAGTCAAAGTCTGGAAAAGGGTATGGAGCTGAAGCTGAAAGAACTGAAGCCGGAGCAGCATTTTACACAGCCGCCGGCACATTACACAGAGGCTTCACTTGTAAAGACTATGGAAGAGCTTGGAATCGGACGTCCAAGTACGTATGCGCCGACCATCACAACGATCATCAGCAGACGCTATGTATCCAAGGAACAGAAAAATCTTTACGTCACAGAGCTTGGAGAGGTTGTTAATAATATTATGAAACAGGCTTTTCCAAGTATTGTGGATGTAAACTTTACAGCAACTATGGAGGGGCTTTTGGACTGCGTGGAAGCAGGTACCGTACAGTGGAAAACGGTTGTACGTAACTTCTATCCGGATCTGAAGCATGATGTGGATGAGGCTGAGAAAGAGCTTGAGAAAGTTGATATACAGGATGAGGTTACGGATGTGATCTGCGACAACTGTGGCCGCAACATGGTGATCAAGTACGGTCCTCATGGAAGATTTCTTGCATGCCCCGGATTTCCGGACTGCCGTAATACAAAACCATATTATGAGAAGATCGGTGTTGCATGTCCGAAGTGCGGCGGCGAAATTGTCATGAAAAAAACGAAAAAAGGCAGAAAATATTACGGATGTGAGAATAATCCGGAGTGTGATTTTATGTCCTGGCAGAAACCTTCTGCAAAGAAATGTCCGAAATGTGGTAATTATATGCTCGAAAAGGGAAATAAGCTGGTTTGCAGCCAGGAAACCTGCGGATATGTGGAACAAAAACCAAAAGATGAAGATTGATTGAATAAATGCTTTTCTATTAATTTTCAGAAAATCCCGTTAAAAATAAAAAAAATATAAAAATGTCTTGTAAATTTCCAGAATAACGTGTAATATTAGACTAGAAAAACGATTTCTTTCAAGGTACGAAAGTGAAAGGAGGAAAAATGAGCGTTCAGTTGCTAGATAAAACTAGAAAAATCAATAAGCTTCTGCATAACAGCAGCTCAAGCAAGGTAGTGTTTAACGACATTTGCCAGGTGCTCATGGAAACCTTAAGTTCCAATATCCTGGTACTCAGTAAGAAAGGTAAGGTTCTGGGAGTCAGTATCTGCCCGGGTGTGGATGAGATCACAGAGCTGATCGATGACAAAATCGGCGGACATATCGACCCGTTATTGAATGAGAGATTTCTTGGTGTTCTTTCCACAAAGGAGAATGTCAATCTCCAGACACTTGGCTTTGAGCATGTACCCGGAAATTATCAGGGAATCGTGAATCCGATCGATATTGCAGGTGAGAGACTGGGAACGTTATTCATGTACCGCAATGATCATCCCTATGATATTGAGGATATTATCGTCAGCGAGTATGGTACAACAGTTGTTGGCCTGGAAATGATGCGTGCGGTTCATGACGAGAACGCAGAAGAAGACAGAAAACAGCAGATCGTTAAATCGGCATTCAGTACACTGTCCTTCTCAGAACTTGAGGCGATCATCCATATTTTTGATGAGCTGGATGGGGATGAGGGTATCCTGGTTGCCAGCAAGATCGCTGACCGTGTAGGTATCACCAGATCCGTGATCGTAAATGCACTGCGTAAATTCGAGAGTGCAGGTGTGATCGAATCCCGTTCATCCGGTATGAAGGGAACTTACATTAAAGTTCTTAATGAAGTGATCTTTGATGAGCTTGAGGAGATAAAAGCACAGAGAAGCAAGAAGGCATAATGTGATCAGCACTGTCAGATGCTTGATATAAGATAAAGAACGTGACAAAAGAGACTTCCCGCTAGCGTGGGAGTCTCTTTTTTGTCTGTTTCATAAAATCAAAATAAATAATGAAATTAAGAAAACAAGAGAAAACAAGAGTATAAAAGAGATAAAACCAGAATAATATAGAAAAACCATATCTTAAAAGGGTTGCGAAAATATGTGAAATTCACTAATATAGCCATAGTGATTAGCACTCGTATAAAGTGAGTGCTAGCAGACGAAGACGGAACTTATAAAGGAGGAACATAGATCATGAAGTTAGTACCTTTAGGCGACAGAGTAGTATTAAAACAGGTTGAAGCAGAAGAGACAACAGCATCCGGAATTGTGCTTCCGGGACAGGCACAGGAGAAACCACAGCAGGCAGAGGTTATTGCAGTTGGACCTGGCGGAGTTGTAAACGGGAAAGAAGTAAAAATGGAAGTAGAAGTCGGAAATACTGTTATCTATTCCAAATATGCAGGAACAGAAGTAAAGATGGATGGAACGGATTATATTATTGTAAAGCAGGAAGATATCCTGGCAATCATTAAATAATATAAACATCTTATCGTATATCAATATAAATAGGAGGTCATTTTATCATGGCAAAAGAGATCAAATACGGCGCAGAAGCAAGAGCAGCACTTGAAGCTGGTGTAAATAAACTTGCAGATACAGTAAGAGTAACACTTGGACCGAAAGGAAGAAATGTAGTACTTGACAAATCTTTCGGTGCTCCGCTTATCACAAACGATGGTGTTTCCATTGCAAAAGAGATCGAACTTGAGGACGGATTCGAGAATATGGGTGCTCAGATCATCAAAGAGGTTGCATCCAAGACAAACGATGTAGCTGGTGATGGTACTACAACAGCAACCGTACTTGCACAGGCAATGGTACATGAGGGAATGAAGAACCTGGCAGCAGGAGCGAACCCGATCATCCTCAGAAAAGGAATGAAAAAAGCAACAGATGTTGCAGTAGAAGCAATCAAGAACATGAGCCAGGCAATCAACGGAAAAGCTCAGATCGCTAATGTAGCCGCAATCTCTGCAAGTGATGAGCAGGTTGGACAGTTGGTTGCAGACGCTATGGAGAAGGTTTCCAAGGATGGTGTTATCACTGTTGAGGAGTCCAAGACCATGCATACAGAGCTTGACCTTGTTGAAGGTATGCAGTTTGACCGTGGATATATTTCCGCATACATGTCTACAGATATGGAGAAGATGGAGGCAACTCTTGATGATCCGTATATTCTGATCACAGATAAGAAGATCAGCAACATCCAGGAGATCCTTCCGCTTCTTGAGCAGGTTGTTCAGGCTGGTGCAAAGCTTCTCATTATTGCAGAAGATGTTGAGGGTGAGGCTCTCACAACCCTGATCGTTAACAAACTGAGAGGAACCTTCCAGGTAGTAGCTGTTAAAGCACCTGGCTATGGTGACAGAAGAAAAGAGATGCTTCAGGATATTGCGATCCTGACAGGCGGACAGGTGATCTCTGACGAGCTCGGTCTTGATCTGAAGGAAGCTAAAATGGAGCAGCTCGGACGTGCAAAATCCGTTAAGGTTGCAAAAGAGAATACAGTTATCGTTGACGGCCTTGGCGATAAAGATGCCATCGCAAAACGTGTTGCTCAGATCCGTGCGCAGATCGAGGAGACAAAATCCGAGTTTGATAAAGAAAAACTTCAGGAAAGACTTGCAAAACTGGCAGGCGGCGTAGCTGTTATCCGTGTAGGTGCTGCTACTGAGACAGAGATGAAAGAAGCAAAGCTTCGTCTTGAGGATGCTCTTGCAGCAACAAGAGCAGCTGTTGAGGAAGGTATCATCGCAGGCGGCGGATCTGCTTACATCCATGCTTCCAAAGAGGTTGCAAAACTTGCAGCAACACTTGAGGGAGATGAGAAGACAGGTGCTTATGTGATCCTGAAAGCCCTTGAGGCTCCGTTGTTCCACATTGCTGCAAACGCAGGACTGGAAGGCGCTGTTATCATCAACAAGGTAAGAGAGTCTGAGGTAGGTACAGGCTTTGATGCTCTGAATGAGAAATATGTAAACATGGTTGAAAATGGAATCCTTGATCCTGCAAAGGTTACAAGAAGTGCACTTCAGAACGCAACAAGTGTTGCATCTACACTTCTTACAACAGAGGCTGTAGTTTCTACGATCAAAGAGGATACTCCTGCTCCGGCACCAAACCCGGGAATGGGAATGATGTAATTTCAAGCAGGCAGGTAAATAATTTACAAAATGAGAGGGCCTGCGTCATGGACGCGGCTCTCTTTTTGTGTTATAATCAAAAGAAATCAGTAAATTACGAAAGGAAGAAGCAAATGAGTGACTTATATTCAGAACTTCTGGTAAAGAAGAAACAGACAGGGAAGGATCTTGTTATAAAATACGGTCTTATTGTACTGACCGTGATCATGGTTCTGGGAGGTCTGGTGCTGAATGCACTTCTTCTGGTTCCGGCTATCGCTCTTGGTGTTGCATGCTATTTTGTAATTCCGAAAACAGACCTGGAATATGAATATCTGTTTGTTAACGGGGAACTGGATATTGATATGATCATGTCCAAGTCAAAGAGGAAAAGAGTAAAATCACTTCAGCTTGCGGAGGCTGATCTTGTGGCACCTCTGAAATCCCACAGAATGGATTATTACAACGGAAATCAGAAGATGAAAACCATAGACTTTTCCTCAGGTATTGAGGATCATAAGCGCTATGCCATGATCGTAAGAGACAGCGGAGAAACCTGCAAGGTGATCCTGGAGCTGGATGATGAACTTGCCAATACCATGAAAAATTCTGCACCGAGTAAAGTTTTTTTGGATTGACATGAATCTTGTTTTTTGTTACACTAGTTCACAAATTTAAAATATCTTACACAAAGGGAGGAAATGCAATGGGTACTATTATTGGTGAAGGCATTACGTTTGATGATGTCCTGCTGGTTCCGGCTTATTCTAAAGTAATTCCGAATCAGGTTGATGTTTCAACGTATTTAACCAAGAAAGTAAAGCTGAATATCCCCATGATGAGTGCGGGAATGGACACAGTTACAGAGCACAGAATGGCAATTGCTATGGCCAGACAGGGTGGTATCGGTATCATTCACAAGAATATGTCCATTGAGGCACAGGCAGAAGAGGTTGACAAAGTTAAACGTTCTGAGAACGGTGTTATCACCGATCCATTTTATCTTTCAGCAGAGCATACACTGAAGGATGCCAATGATCTGATGGCGAAATACCGTATTTCCGGTGTTCCGATCACAGAAGGCAGAAAACTGGTAGGTATTATCACAAACCGTGATCTTAAATTTGAGACAGATTTCAGCAGAAAGATCAAGGAGTGCATGACTTCAGAAGGACTGATCACAGCTAAGGAAGGAATCACACTTGAGGATGCCAAGAAGATCCTTGCGAAATCCCGTAAGGAGAAATTACCCATTGTAGATGATGACTTTAATTTAAAAGGACTCATTACCATCAAGGATATCGAGAAACAGATCAAGTATCCGCTTGCAGCCAAGGATGCACAGGGAAGACTTCTCTGTGGTGCTGCGGTTGGTATCACAGCAAATGTGCTTGCACGTGTTGATGCGCTTGTGAAGGCTAATGTAGATGTGATCGTAATTGATTCTGCACATGGTCATTCAGAAAACATTTTAAAAGCAGTCCGCGAGATCAAGGCAACATATCCGGAGCTTCAGGTAATCGCAGGTAATGTTGCAACAGGCGAAGCTACCAAGGCTCTGATCGAGGCTGGAGTAGATGCAGTCAAAGTTGGTATCGGACCGGGATCTATCTGTACAACACGTGTTGTTGCAGGTATTGGTGTTCCGCAGGTTACTGCAGTTATGGATTGTTATGAAGTGGCTAACAGCTACGGAATCCCGATCATTGCAGACGGCGGTATCAAATATTCCGGAGATATCACCAAGGCCATCGCAGCAGGTGCCAATGTCTGCATGATGGGAAGCATGTTCGCAGGATGCGACGAGAGCCCGGGAACATTCGAACTTTATCAGGGAAGAAAATATAAAGTATATCGTGGAATGGGATCTATCGCAGCTATGGAGAATGGCAGCAAGGATCGTTATTTCCAGGAGAATGCAAAGAAGCTTGTGCCGGAGGGTGTTGAGGGTCGTGTTGCGTATAAAGGACATGTTGAGGATACCGTATTCCAGCTGATCGGTGGTTTAAGATCCGGTATGGGTTACTGTGGAGCAGAGAACATTGAGAAGCTGAAGACAACAGGCAGATTCATCAAGATTTCAGCTGCATCTCTTAAAGAGTCACATCCACATGACATCCACATCACAAAAGAGGCTCCAAACTACAGTGTAGATGAATAATAAAGGAAAAAAAGGTAAGACCGGTAAAAAGTCACCCAGGCCGTCCCATAGCGGGCGGCCTGTTTCCGTAAAGAAAACTTCCTCCGGGTCTTCCAGAAGAAAAAAGAAGTCTTTGAGAAAAAAGAACCCGATCAAGATCCTACAGAGGATTGTGTTGATATGTATCATTGTGATCGTTGCTTTTGCTGCGTGTGCGTTAGGATACGCATTTTTTGAGATGCGCATGGAACAGAGTGAAACTCAGTCCGGACAGGAAGAAATATCCGGGAATGCCAGCGGAAATGGCGGACCGGAACAATGGCAGGCAGAAGGAGCACCTTTTATTGATGTGGAGCTTTTGACACCGAATTCCTATTCCAGACCACAGATTTCTATGGAACAGGTAAATTATATAGCCATTCATTATACGGCCAATCCGGGATCTACTGCCGTATCCAACCGGAATTATTTTGAAAATCTTGCGATAACGCAGGACAACAAAGTCAGCAGTCATTTTGTGGTAGGGTTGGAGGGAGAAGTGGTACAATGTATTCCCACTTCGGAAATATCCTATGCCACAAATTCCAGAAATGTAGATACCATATCCATTGAATGCTGCCATCCGGATGAAACAGGGCAGTTTAATACAGCAACCTATGATTCGGCGGTAAAGCTGACAGCGTGGCTTTGTACACGCTTTGGACTGACTTCGGATCAGGTGATCCGTCATTATGATGTCACAGGTAAAGACTGTCCGAAGTATTACGTGGAAAATCCCGATGCATGGATCCAGATGAAATCAGACATTGCAGCACAGATCCAGACAGATTATGCATTACAGGGGAAATAAAGTGTTATTGTTTATTTTGTGAGCAACAAGAAGTCGGGAAAAATAATTTCTGAAAATAGGGGCTTGAAAATTAAGAAGAAGTATTGTAGTATAACAGCAGAAGCTGCATGACTGGCGGAAAGTAGGATTACCTACAGGGAGTGCAGTGAAGTGAGAAGCCGACCGCCTGGGCAGCCTGATAAGGGGTGTCCAGGCGGTTTTTTGTTACCGTTCATATCCTGGGATAAGCCCCGGGCCTTACATTAGACAAGGAGGACTGTGAAAAATGACGACATTTTCACTTGAAAAAGAACTGAAAGAAAATTCCTATCCGGGAAGAGGAATTGTGATCGGACGTTCCGCTGACGGGAAACATGCAGTTACTGCATATTTTATTATGGGAAGAAGCGAGAACAGCAGAAACCGTATTTTTGTTGAGGATGGGGAAGGAATCCGTACACAGGCTTTTGATCCATCCAAGCTTACAGACCCGAGCCTGATCATTTATGCACCGGTACGTGTCCTTGGAAATAAGACCATCGTAACAAACGGTGATCAGACAGATACGATCTATGAGGGAATGGACAGACAGCTCACCTTTGAACAGTCTCTCCGCAGCAGAGAGTTTGAGCCGGATGCGCCGAACTATACACCTCGTATTTCAGGTGTTCTTCATGTTGAAGACGGTAAATTCAATTATGCGATGTCTATTTTAAAGAGCAATAACGGAAATCCGGATTCCTGTCTTCGTTATACATTCGCCTATGAGAATGCGGCGGCAGGACAGGGACGTTTTATCCATACTTATAAATGCGATGGAAATCCACTTCCAAGTTTCGAGGGAGAGCCGAAGCTGGTAGAGATCCCAAGCGATATTGATGAGTTTACGGATCTCCTCTGGAAGAGCCTGAACCAGGATAATAAAGTTTCTCTCTTTGTTCGTTTTATTGACATTGAGACAGGAAAATATGAATCCAGGATCGTAAACAAGAATAAATAAGAAAATAGGGATATCACAGAGAACGGAGGAGCTTTTTCATGAAAGAATTACAGTTAAAATACGGATGTAACCCAAATCAGAAACCATCAAAGATCTATATGGCAGATGGAAGTGAGCTTCCGATCCAGGTACTCTCCGGAAGACCAGGATACATCAACTTCCTGGATGCCTTTAATGGCTGGCAGCTGGTACGTGACCTTAAGAAAGCAACCGGACTTCCGGCAGCAACTTCATTTAAGCATGTATCTCCGGCAGGTGCTTCCATCGGACTTCCGCTGAATGAGACACTGGCAAAGATCTACTGGGTAGATGATATGGACTGGAAGAATTTTTCCCCGCTTGCATGTGCGTATGCAAGAGCAAGAGGTGCAGATCGTATGTCATCATTTGGTGATTTTATTTCTCTTTCTGATGTCTGCGACAAAGATACCGCAATGCTGATCAAGAGAGAGGTTTCTGATGGTGTGATCGCACCAGGATATACAGAGGAGGCTCTTGAAATTCTGAAGCAGAAGAAAAAAGGCAATTACAATGTGATCCAGATCGATGAAAACTATGTACCGGAACCTTTGGAGCACAAACAGGTATTTGGAGTCACCTTTGAGCAGGGCCGCCAGGAGCTGGCAATTGATGATGCGCTGATCTCCAATATTGTAACAGAGAATAAAGAGCTTACGGAAGAAGCCAAGAGAGATATGAAGGTTTCTCTGATCATCCTGAAATATACACAGTCCAATTCCGTATGCTTTGTTAAGGATGGACAGGCTATCGGCGTTGGTGCAGGACAGCAGTCCCGTGTACATTGTACACGCCTTGCAGGCCAGAAAGCAGATAACTGGTACCTCCGTCAGTGCCCGAAGGTACTGGAGCTTCCGTTTAAAGACACGATCACACGTGCGGAGAGAGATAATGCCATTGATGTTTACATTGGTGAGGAATATATGGATGTCCTTGCAGATGGTGCATGGGAAAAGACATTCACAGAGAAGCCGGAAGTGTTCACAAAAGAAGAGAAGAGAGCATGGCTGGATGGTCTTACCGGCGTGACACTGGGATCCGATGCATTCTTCCCGTTCAGTGATAATATCGAGCGCGCATATAAGAGCGGTGTAAAATATATTGCAGAGCCGGGTGGATCTGTACGTGATGACGCAGTTATCGATACATGTAATAAGTATGGAATGGTGATGGCATTTACAGGAATCCGCCTTTTCCATCACTAAAAGATGCATGCCTTGGCCATGATATGCAGCTGAAATAAAAGATAAAAAATATAAAGTCCCGAATCTGAATTTCTGGAAAAAAGAGATCAGACTCGGGACTTTTTGATCGAAAAAGGATAGTTTTAAAAATGAAAAAAGAACTCTGAAAAACTCAGAGTTCTGAAGAGCGATAGACGGGGCTCGAACCCGCGGTCTCGACCTTGGCAAGGTCGCGCGTTACCAACTACGCCACTATCGCATAAACATGATCCGGATAGTATTGGTCACCATAGTCCCATGGACCGGCAGGATCATGAAGGGGATCATCTTCATCACGTTGTGTGCCGCCGCTTGCCATCTGAGCAAAGGCCTGAGCACTTTGGGCCGTCCACACAGTTTGACCGTTTTCTTCCAGATAAGCAAAATAGGAATCGGCTCCGAAATTGTATGCCTGCAGAGCCAGACGGATCTTGGAAAGATCAGTCGGACCGGTACAGCCGGCTTTATCCAGAGCATATTTCAGCTCCTGGATGCCACAGGAAATAGAGTAAGAAGGATCTGTGATACCATTGGGCTGCTGAGGATATCTGGTGTTGTAGGCTCCTTCTGAGGACTGCATGGGATCGGTACCCTGTCCGGAGCTTTCCTGCATCATCACAGCCAGGATCAGGTCTACATACTTGGACATATCATATTGTGCTGCTTCGCTGGAGACCTCATCGCGATAAGCTTCACAGGCTGCATTGATCTGATGGGCTTCCTCCTGCCTGCCGGAAAATTTGGAAAAACGCAGAAGGATACAGCCCACGATCAGCAGAAAAAGACATGTCAGAAAGATCTTCTGCCTTCGCACCTGCTGTACACGGAGTTTGTGGCGCTGTTTTTTAGTAAGGGTTGGTTTCTTGTGTTTTATATTCATATAAGTATTGTATCCGTTACGGATAGATTTGACCAGTTAAAAAATATGATCTTTTTGTTAAAAATTTCTGAAGACTGTCCTGTGAAATTGCAAAATATGATCTGATATGCTATGATAGTCGGGACAAACCGTAGAATGCCGGAATAAAGGAGGCAAGATTTCATGCGAAAAAAGCTTCTGGTAGTTATTTTATGTGCTTCTATGCTTTTCCCTGCATCCGTATCAGCAGAGGTATTGGGATATGAAGCAACACTGGATACATATACAAAGGAGAAAAAAACACCTCAGCAGTTTCAGATCGATGATGGGGCGGGAAATACAGTAAATGTTTTGGCGAAGAGTGATACGCTTTATGTTACAGCGAAAAATACGGAAATCCGGTCCAATCCGGGAGACAGTGGTACAGAGCTGCGTTCTGTGATCCTGGGAACGAAACTTGAAAGAATTGCAGTCTGTGACAATGGCTGGAGCAAGGTGACCTTCCAAAAGAAAGGTGAGGACAAGATCATCGGTTATGTTTCGGACAGCGTGCTCAGTGATACGGAGATCGTAAATAAATTTACAGATACAGTTACAGCGGCACAGGACAGTGATATCCTGGATTATCCCGGCAAGAAGGACGGAGAGGTTGTAGGAGAGGTCCTTCAGGATGATGAGCTGAAAAGAACAGGTACGGTAGATGCTATCTGGAGCAGGATCGTTTACACAGATGACAGTGGTTCAGATCACGTCGGCTATATTCCGACCAGCTGCCTGGAAGGTTATCAGGCTACGGAAGTGGCCAAGGCAGAGCAGGAAAAGAATACAAAAGCAGGATCCCTTACTAAGAGTTCCGGGGAGGGCGTTTTTGCGGATGCGGTAGATGGTGTAACTTCCACAGGTGGTTCCGGAAGTACCGCATCTGGCGTACAGATCGGAACGCCGGTATCAGTATCTTCTGACGCGACACTGAAACCACTGGGAACATTCCGGATCACGCATTATTGTCCGTGCAGCATCTGTTGCGGACCATGGGCGAATGGAATTACTTCCACAGGAGTAACGGCCACTACCAACCGTACGATCGCAGTGGATCCGAGTCAGATCCCATACGGTTCCAAAGTAGTGATCAATGGACAGGTTTATGTTGCAGAGGACTGCGGAGGAGCGATCCGGACCAATTGCATTGATGTATATGTGGCAACACACTCCGAAGCAGAGCAGAAGGGCGTGTTTTATACAGAAGTTTATTTGCTTCAGTGATCAGAAAAAGACTGCTGTAGATTCCACAAGGGATTTGCAGCAGTTTTTTGTATAAAAAAACTCTGACCAGCAGAGGCTATTCTGCGATCAGAGTAAAAAAATAATGCCCAGAGCCGGAATCGAACCAGCGACACGAGGATTTTCAGTCCTCTGCTCTACCAACTGAGCTATCTGGGCATGTCTCTTTCGAGTACTTTGTTACTTTAACACATTTATGTAGAGAATGCAAGGAAAAAATAAAAAAAGCAGATGTTTTTCTGAAAAATCTGATTTTCAAAAAAACATCTGCAATATTATGGCTACAGATTTATCTGGCAGCAAGATAGATTTTTTCCATATCTTTCATGTTCAGCTGTTTGAACACACCGATGGTACGGGTGTCTTCAAAGCTGCATTTAAACGCCAGATCATGAATCTCCTTTTCTGTAAGATCAAGACCAAGCTCATGAAGGCTGGTAGGCATCTGGATGGAACGGAAATAGTCTTCCATGGCTTCTATGCCGGCAAGAGCAGTTTTGTTGAAGTCGGTACTGCAGGGAATGTCAAAGATATTGACTGCAAACTGGGCAAAGCGTTCCGGATTTGCATCATAAACGTAACGTGCCCAGCTTCCCCACAAAGCGGCAAGACCGGCTCCGTGAGCCACATCGTAGGTGCCGCCCAGTTCATGCTCCAGCTGGTGACAGGCCCAGTCACCACCGCCGGTTCCGCAGCCGGTAAGTCCATTGTGGGAAAGACTGCCGGCCCACATGATCTCTGCCCGTGCAGTATAATTATCCGTCTCCTTCATCAGGATCCGGGAGTTATAGATCACGGTCTGCATCAGAGATTCGCTGATACTGTCGGTGATCTCCATGGTTTCGATATTTACAAAGTACCGTTCCATAGTATGCATCAGGATATCCACACAGCCGCTTTCGGTCTGATATTGCGGCAGGGTATAGGTGAGGCGGGGATTTAAAATAGCAAAACGTGGGCGGCACAGATCGTTGCGGGCACTACTTCGTTTCAGCCAGCCCTCTTCATTGGTGATCACACAGGATCCGCTCATTTCACTTCCGGAAGCTGCGATCGTCAGGATAACGCCTACAGGAAGACAGGCTTTTGGGGTTTCGGTGCGGAGAAAAAAGTTCCATACATCTGTATCCGGATTGGCAAGTCCATAGCCGATGGCCTTGCAGGAATCAATAACGCTGCTACCGCCAACAGCCAAAAGAAAATCAACCTGTTCTTTGCGGCAAAGCTCAATACCTTCACGTACCTTGGAGAGACGGGGATTGGGAACCACACCGCCAAGAGTGACATAGGAAATTCCAGCTTCATCCAGAGAAGATCGGATCTCATCGATCAGACCGGAGCTTACTGCACTGTGGCTGCCATAATGGATCAGTACTTTGCTGCAGTTCTGCTCTTTTAGAACAGTGCCGATCTTAAGGTGTGTATCTTTTCCGAAAATAACCCGGGTAGGGGTAAAATATTCAAAATTTCTCATAGAGATTAGGCTCCTTTTTATGATTCATGATCTATTGATAAATATAAGGAATCTGTTTCCTTACAGGTCAAGCAGATATTTATGATCCCGCAGGGGTATCATCTTGATTCATTTAATTGGTTAAAGTCGTTATAATAATAGCATAGAAGAGAAACAGACGCAAATAAAAGCTATTGAAAAAAAGGTGTAATTTTGGGGGAATGTGATATAATGACTTCTGTGAAGGAAAAGTGACCTGATCACAGAAACAGACCAATGCGAAGCGTATATTATAGAACAGATCCAAACGAAGAAGAAAGCAGGTGTCTGAAATGGAGAATATCATTATCATAGGAGCAGGTCCGGCCGGGATCTCGGCAGCACTTTATGCGGCAAGAGGAAATATGGATCCGCTGATCATAAATACAGGGATCGGTTCACTGGAAAAAGCGGAGAAGATCGAGAACTATTACGGACTGGAGCAGCCGCTGTCTGGCAGAGAGCTTTTCGAAAGAGGTCTTGCCCAGGCAAGAGCACTTGGAGTACGGATCCTGGATGCCCAGGTTGTGGGAATGGGTGGTTTTGATACTTTTGAGGTGAAAACTACCGTAGGAGATTTTGAGGCACGCAGCGTGATCCTGGCAACCGGAAGCAGGAGAGCTTCTGCCAGGATTCCGGGAGTAAAGGAATTTGAGGGAAAAGGTGTCAGCTACTGCGCAGTATGTGACGCATTTTTTTACAGAGGAAAAGAAGTGGCAGTGCTTGGAAACAGTGATTTTGCTCTTCATGAAGCAGAAGAACTTTCTCATACCGCTTCCCGTGTGACGATCTTTACAGATGGAAAGAAACCGGAATTTTCAAGAGAAAATCCGCTTCCGGTTAACACCATGAAGATCCAGGCGATCGAAGGAGATGAGCGTGTTTCCGGCATCCGCCTGAAAAGTGATGTGTCCATGCAGGAAGCAGGTACCGGAGCAGATTCTTTTGTGCCGGCAGAGGGAGTCTTTGTAGCACTTGGTACAGCCGGAAGCTCGGAGATGGCCCGCCAGATCGGAGCGGAACTGAATGAAAAAGGAAATATCCGGGTCAATGAAGAGATGGAGACTACAGTTCCGGGACTGTATGCAGCAGGTGATTGCACCGGTGGACTTCTCCAGGTGGCAAAAGCTGTTCATGACGGTGCCCAGGCAGGACTTTCCGCCTGTCAGTATGTGCGGAAGCTTCTGAAGGCGTAAGCATAAGCTGATACTAAAAATAAATACAGGATCAAGGAGGAATTTTATCATGGCAAAAGTTTTTACAACAGACAATTTTGAAACTGAGGTATTAAAGGCAGAAAAGCCGGTACTGGTAGATTTTTGGGCAACCTGGTGCGGACCATGCAGACGTCAGGCTCCGGTCGTGGAAGAGCTTGCAGAAGCCGGATATGAGGTTGGCAAGGTTGACGTAGACAAAGAGCCATCACTGGCACAGCAGTACAAGATCATGAGTATCCCCACACTGCTGGTATTCAAAGAAGGAAAAGAGACCGCACGTTTTGTGGGACTGACATCAAAGACAGAGCTTGAGGCAGCGCTTCAGTAACCAAAACAGAAAACAGAAAAAACAGATACAGCTCTGGGAACCGAAACGGTTTCCGGAGCATTGTTGGTTTCCTGAAAATTTTAGACAAGGGTTAATAAAAATATGGATGAGAAAATAATAAAAAAGAATGCAGTGCCTGTGATCGCGGCAATGATCACAGCGCTGGCCTTTTCTTTTACGGGCCTTCCAATGGATGGAAATACTTCTGTAGAAAAAATGAGCGATGTTTATAATGGATTGGGATGCACGAGCTTGCTTGCATGGATCCTGCTTCTTATTTTATACGTGAAAGGATGGGAGGGCTACCGGAAATACAGAAACTGGCAGGCACATGTTTTGGCAGTGATCTTTTCGGCGGGAATGCTTCTTGGAACTTCTTATTTTACAAATGGAAACTGGGATTTTCTGTTTGGCGCAAAGAAACAGATCCTGATCTCAGCCGGATGTTTTATAGGATTTTATATTATCTGTGATATGGGAATCACTTATTTCTGGAGGATTCCTGAGATGGAGTTTTTCCGAAAGGCCTGCGGGCGTATCCCGGCCAGAGAGGAAGAAGTAATGTGGTTCCGCCTGGCAAAGATATCTATGATCATTGGATGGACACCGTTTATCCTGGCATTTCTCCCAGGTTCGATCCCGGCAGATGGATTTCGGCAACTGGATGTATTTTTGGGAGCTATGCCGCTGGACAATCATCATCCATGGGTCCTGACGATGATCATGGGTGGACTGCTGACACTTGGAAAAACTATCTGGTGTTATAATTTTGGAGTATTTTTGATCGTCATTGTGTTTACTTCTGTGGAAATCTGGTGTTACAGTGCGGTAGTCCGCTATCTGTACAGATGGAAGGCTCCAAAATGGATACTTTTTGGTACTGTTCTGCTGTTTGCATTTGATCCCATATTTGGAAGCTATGCCCAGGCAGTGATCAAAGATGGATTATATACGGCAGTCATTACTTTGTATTTTGCAGTGTATATAGATATTTGTCATTCCTTTTCCAAGAAAAAGGCAGTATATTTATTTCTTCTGGGAATTAGTGTTTGTCTTACCCGAAATAATGGCATTCATCTAGTCCTGCCTTCTTTGATCCTTTTGTTTTTCTTCCTGGTAAAGGGCGCGAGGAAATATGCATTTATTGTGGCTGTCTGTGTTTTTGCCTGCTATCTGGGCGTAGAAAAGGGGGCAGCACCTGCCCTTGGCGTGGCACCTGGATCCCGATGTGAAATGCTTTCGGTACCGTTTCAGCAGACTGCCCGATATCTGAGAGAATATCCGGATGATGTAACCGCAAGTGAGAAGAAAGCGATAAACAGGATCCTGGATTATGATGTTCTTGCCGAGAAGTATAATCCGGAACTGTCGGATCCTGTGAAAATTACATTCAGGTTCAGAGATGATGATAATGATCCTAAATTGGATGGATACATGAAAGATTATTTTAAAGCCTGGTTTGCCATGTTCCGTCGTCATCCGGGAGTATATGTCCAGGCGACATTGAATAACACCTACAGCTATAATGATCCGTTCCATATGGGAAGAGGACAGCAGGGCGTGTACCGGTTTTACATAGATAAACTGTATCAGAAAAAATCCGGGATCGATGTCAGCTATGTAGGCCCAAAAAAGATCCAGTATCTATTCAGGCTTTATGATGAATTATGGATGCGTGCACCTGGGCTGGGACTTATCTTAAGTGCAGGAACGTATACCTGGCTTACTCTGTTGCTGATGGGATATCTTCTGGTGAAGAAGCAATGGAAAAAACTCCTGATCTTTGCCATACCGGTGCTGAATATACTGATATGTCTTGTGTCTCCTGTAAATGGGATGATCCGTTATATGTGGCCGGTAATGACTATTATGCCGATGCTGTTCTGGTGGATCTTGCAGCCGGCACCTAAAACATCTTCAAATTAAAAAGTATTCATCATTTCATAAAGACGTCTTTTATCCAGAATGCGGATCGATCCCCGTGAGATCTGGATAGAGCCGTCTTTATTCATTTTTTTAAGGCTGCGGCTGACAGCTTCTCTGGCACTTCCGATGGAGCGGGCGATGGCTTCCTGTGTGAGAGCGAGCTCATCGGAACCGGTATCTGCAGCTTCATCCAGAAGAAAGGCTGCGATTCTCTGAGTCAGAGTCATAAAAAATGTCCGTTCGATTCCTGCGATCACATCTGAGAAATGTTCAGTTGTCCGTTTGTAGATGAAATTTTCCAGATAGATATTGTTTTTCATCAGCCGGGAAAAAGGAACTGCCGGAAGCAGAAGCAGATCACAGTCTGTTTCTGCATCGATCTGTACATCAAATGTAATGGCAGAAAGCATGCAGGAGGCGGAAAGAGTGCAGATGTCACTGTCCCTTAAACGGTACAGGGTTGCCTCTTTTCCCTGAGCGGACAGTAGATAAACACGGAGAACTCCCTTCAGAAGAAAAAGAGTTCCCAGGCACTGGCGCTCTTCAGACTGTACGGCAGCACCTGCCGGGTAATGAAGCTCGCGAATGTTATCAAGAAGAAAATTCCGATCTTCTTCCGTCATATGTTCCCAGAAGGGAAACGCCTGAAAATAATTCAGACAGCTGTTTCGATTCATAAAAAGATTACTCCTTTATAAAAATATATAGTACTCATTTTAACGCTGTTTGGATGGAAATACAACAAAAACGGCATTTTTGCGGCAGGAGGGAAATCCCTGTTTGTTACTGTTCACTCCGTTCTCAGCAACACGCTTCGCGATGCACAGAATTTATGCTGATCGCATAAATTCGCGCGGTATGTCTCGGGTTTTCTGTGACCTTCGCTATATCCATTCCAATCTTGCGGTATATAACCTGAAATCCTGTTCCGGAGAATACAGCTCCAGGGTTGTGGTCAAAGAGTATACGATCAATCAGATCAGGGATGACATTTTAAAAGATATTTATCTGGAGCAGCCGGATGTGGTCTGCTTTTCCTGCTATATCTGGAATATTTCCTTTGTCAGGGAGCTGGTGCCGGATCTTAAGAAAATCCTTCCACAGGTGGAGCTTTGGGCAGGAGGCCCGGAGGTATCCTACGATGCGGTGGAATTTCTGAAAAAGAATCCTGCGTTTTTTGGAGTGATGGTGGGAGAAGGAGAGGAAACCTTCCATGAACTGGCAGGTTATTATATAGAAAGAAAACCGGAAACTTTGAGCGGGATCCGCGGAGTGGCTTTTCGTGATGAAAACAAAGGCAGGGATGTTGTACACACGGGCTGGCGGGAATTGATGGATTTAAGTAAAGTTCCGTTTGCATACAGCAATCTTACAGAGTTTAAAAACCGCATTATTTATTATGAGAGCAGCAGGGGATGCCCCTTTTCCTGCAGTTACTGCCTTTCTTCCATAGATAAGAAGCTTCGGTTCCGTGATATTGAGCTTGTAAAAAAGGAATTGCAGTTTTTTATTGATAATAAAGTTCCTCAGGTCAAATTTGTGGATCGTACCTTCAACTGCAAGCATGACCATGCCATGGAGATCTGGAGGTATATTACGGAGAATGATAACGGGATCACCAATTTTCATTTTGAGATTTCAGCAGATCTTCTCCGTGCGGAGGAGCTGGCGCTGATGAAAACCATGCGTCCGGGACTGATCCAGCTGGAGATTGGTGTACAGTCCACCAATCCTCAGACCATCAAAGCCATTCGGAGAACCATGGATTTTGAAAAGCTGAAAGGGATTGTAGAGCAGATCCACAGCTTTGGAAATATCCACCAGCATCTGGATCTGATCGCAGGACTTCCCTATGAGGGATACGACAGCTTCCACAAGTCCTTCTGCGATGTTTACGCACTGCGTCCGGAACAGTTTCAGCTTGGTTTTCTGAAAGTGCTGAAGGGATCATACATGATGGAAATGACAGGGGAATATCAGATTCTTTACAAGGATCGGGAACCCTATGAGGTACTTTCCACAGCCTGGCTGACCTACGGGGAGATTTTAAGGCTGAAAATGGTGGAAAGTATGGTGGAAGTGTATTATAATAGTGGGCAGTTCAAAAATACCCTTGTATTTCTGGAGAAGTATTTTGACGATCCTTTCCGGATGTATGAGGCACTTGGCAGATTTTATGAGAAAAAAGGATACTCGGAGATTTCTCATTCCAGGATGAGGCGCTATGAGATCCTTATGGAGTTTGCCGGAGAACAGAAAGAGATCCCGTCGGAAGCACTTTCCGATGTAATGCTCCTGGATCTTTATCTTCGAGAGAATTTAAAGAGCAGGCCATCCTTTGCTTCAGACCAGAAGCCGTATGAGCGGCTGATCTGGGATTACCGGAAAGCGAAAAAAATCCCGAAAACCGCCCATATCGAGGTGTTCCGGGACGGAAAGAAGCTTCTTTTTGATTATACAGACAGGGATCCTTTGACCAACAATGCGCAATTAACGGATATTACAGATGAGGTGAATAATAATTATGGGAATGTTTGATCCGAAAAAAAGAAAAGTGATCACAGCGATCATCGCAGTTATTCTGGTACTGGCAATGGTAGTTCCGACTGTGCTTTCGCTTATCCTTTATTAAGGCGGCAGTTATGAAACTTGGAAAAAAAGCACTGGAGGCGCTTCAGGCAGAGATAGACGGACGGCTTATGCCGGGAGACGAGCTGATCGTGGCAGGCCCTGTGGCAGCAGAAGGAACTGCATGGATCACAAAGAATTATCATGACAGGCTGCGGGAGTTTTTTGCAGAACGGTTTCTCGAGGATGCTGTAAAGCTTCCTGAGGTTTACGGAACAGGAACAGAGAATGATAAAATTTGGAAAATGGCGGAAGAATCCGGAGCCAGTGCCCGATATCGGATGGGAGAAGGCGGCTTTCTTGCTGCCCTCTGGAAAATGGCGGAGGCATCCGGAGTAGGTCTTAGTGCAGATCTTCGAAGTGTGCCCATCCGACAGGAAACCATAGAGATCTGTGAGATCCTTGATGTGAATCCGTACAAGCTGCTTTCCGGCGGAAGTATTCTTATGGGAATCCATGGCGGTGATGCGTTTGTGCAGCAGTTGCGGCGAGAGGGGATCATGGCAGCAGTGATCGGGCAGACCGATTCCGGAAATAACAGGCTTCTTTACAGCGGCGGAAATGCCAGATATCTGGAACGCCCGGCAGAAGATGAGACCAAAAAGCTTGGCTTTTTGATCTCATGAGCAAGCAGCGAAGCGGATTGCGAATGCATATTTTGTATATTTAATGCTATGTAGAAAAGAGGAAAAAAATAAATGGGAGTTTTGAATATTGTGCTCCATGAGCCGGAAATTCCGGCAAATACAGGAAATATCGGCAGAACCTGTGTGGCAACAGGAACCAGGCTGCATCTGATCGAACCGCTTGGTTTTCGCCTGAATGAAAAGGCCATTAAGCGTGCAGGTATGGATTATTGGGAACATCTGGATGTGACCAGATATCTGGACTATGAGGATTTTCTCAAAAAGAATCCGGGAGCAAAGATTTATTACGCAACCACCAAGGCACCTCAGACTTATACAGATGTGCAGTATGAGGATGACTGTTTCATTATGTTTGGCAAGGAGAGTGCGGGAATCCCGGAGGATATCCTGGTAAACAATCAGGAAACTTGCGTGCGGATCCCGATGATCGGAGATATCCGTTCCCTGAATTTAAGCAATTCAGTTGCCATTGTGCTTTATGAGGCGCTGCGACAGCATAATTTTACGCATATGAATCTGGAAGGCCATCTGAGAAATTACGATTGGAAATAAGCCTGCAAAGAGTAAATAAAAACCTCTGATCCGGAAATACTGTAGGAGATATTGAGAGATATTTCTTTTACAGCCTTCCGGATCAGAGGTTTTTTGATGTTTTATTTTGCTTTTTCCAGTGTAAAGATAAATTCTGTTCCAACACCTACGGTGCTGATCACATTGATATTCTGCTTATGAGCGTTGATGATCTCTTTTACAATGGCAAGGCCAAGCCCGGTACCCTTGCGGTCTTTTCCACGGGAGGCATCAATCTTATAGAAACGGTCCCAGATTCTGGAAAGACTTTCCTTTGGAATTCCGCTTCCATGGTCTTTGACTGAGACAAAAACCTTGCCATGATTGACTGTGGTTTCCAGTGTGATAGAAGAATTGTCGCTGCTGAATTTTACTGCATTGTCCAATAAATTGTACAGTACCTGCTGGATCTGTTCCATATCTGCACGGACAAAAAGCTCTTTTCCAGCAAGGAGGAGCTCCAGACGGATGTTTCGTTCCGAACAGGTTCCCTCAAAGGTGGCGGCTGTGGTACGGATCGTTTCATTGATATCAAAACGCCGCATATGCATCATACGCTTTTTGACATCCAGTTCGTTTAAGGTAAGGAGACTTCGGGTAAGCTTCTCCAGACGGGTGGATTCAAAAGCAATGACTTTCAGATAACGTTCCTGCATTTCCGGTGGGATGGTACCGTCCAGCATGGCTTCCACATAGCCTTTGATGGAGGTCAGAGGCGAGCGGAAATCATGGGACACATTGGAAATGAATTGTCGTTGATACTCTCCGTTTTTGTTCAGCTTGTCTGCCATGTAATTCAGGGAGTGGGAAAGATATCCCATCTCATCGTCAGAATCTACGGGGATCGTGTAGGTAAGATTTCCGTTGGCAAATTCCAGGGCACCCTTTAAGATTTCTTTCAGAGGTTTGTGGACCCTGTAAAAATAGATCAGAAGAAAACTGAAAAACAGTGCATAGATCACAATAAAGATCAGGATCATAACCTCTACGATATTGCTGCGGCTTTCGTAGAGGTTTTTCATAGGGTAGTGGATCACCAGATAACCAGTCACCAGATCCGTATCTTTTATGGGAACGACTGTGCTTAGCTGTGTGGTTTTTAATGTCCCGTAAAACGTACCGGAGGAATAGCAGGTATCTTCGTAATCTTCCGGTCGGAAGTTCCTGACGGTGATATCACCGGAATCAGAGGACTGCTGGTTTGTGTTTATCAGAATGTTCCCATCTGTATCCATAACCCAGAAATCTGCATTTTGAAAGGCTGCTGCAGAGGAAAGAGCCAGGGTGAGGGATTCGTTTTTGGGGCTTTTTACAGCCTGACGAAGTTCATTTTTGGAAACCAGCTGGCTGGCAGTGCGGTAAAGGGACTCTCCGGTAGAGCGCTCCAGCCTTTTTTCTACCAGGTAGGAGCCACCGGAGGAAAGCAGCAGAAAGCAGATTCCGCCCAGCATAAAGTACAGGATCAGCAGTTTAGTATAAAGATGCTGTTTCATGAATCCTTTACCTCAAATTTGTAACCGATTCCCCAGACTGTGGAAAGAGCCCAGTTTGGGTTATCCTTGATCTTCTCACGTAGACGTTTGATGTGAACGTCTACGGTTCTGGTATCGCCAATGTATTCATAGCCCCAGATGTGATCCAGAAGCTGTTCTCTTGTGAAAACCTGATTGGGAGAAGCTGCCAGGAAATAGAGAAGCTCCAGCTCCTTTGGCGGCATATCGATCTGGTGTCCCATATAAGTTACAGAATAGTTGGTCAGGTTGATCACCAGATCCGGATAGGAAACACATTTTTCCTTTGGTGCGGCAGACGGAGATTTTACATGAAATCTGCGCAGTACCGCACGGACACGTGCCACCAGCTCTTTGGAGTCAAAAGGCTTGATGATGTAATCATCCGCTCCAAGTTCCAGTCCCAGGACTTTGTCAAAGGTTTCTCCCTTGGCGGAAAGCATAATGATCGGTACATCGGAGGTGTGACGGATCTCACGGCATACCTGGTATCCGTCAATGCCCGGAAGCATGAGATCCAGAAGGATCAGATCCGGGTGAAAAATATGGAACTGCTTCAGGGCTTCCTCGCCGTCATTTACGATCTTAGTCTCAAAGCATTCTTTTGTGAGATAGAGAGCAACCAGCTCTGCAATGTTGTTGTCATCGTCAACAATGAGGATTTTCTGTTTTGTAGCCATGGCTTCAGCTCCTTTTTATTTCTTGAATTCTACAATGGTCACGCCGGCATCGCCTTCTCCGAATTCGCCGAGACGGAAGGAAGCTACGTGCTTTTGGCGCTTCAGGTAATTGTGGACACCTTTGCGGAGGGCACCGGTACCTTTTCCGTGAACGATACGGACGGATTTCATGTGTGCGATATAGGCGTCATCCAGATATTTATCCAGCTCTGCAACTGCCTCATCTACGGTTTTTCCAAGAAGATTGATCTCTGTGGAAATGCTGGCTGCCTTGGACATACGGATCTTTCCGGCGCCGGTACGCTGCATGGACGGAGTGGTGATCACCGGCTCGTCCACAAGCTCCAGATCGGAGATATGAACCTTGGAACGTATGATACCCATCTGCACAAAGAGATATCCTTTGGAATCCGGATGACTGGAAACTGTTCCTTTCAGATTCAGGCTGAGCACCTTTACGGTATCGCCAAGAGAAAGATCGGAGGGCTTCAGCTGTTTCTTTGGCTTTTGCTTCTGCTGTTTGGAAGACATTCCATTTTCGGCTTTTGACATACGTTTTTTCAGGTTCTGGCGCTCTTTTTCCACGGAAGCGGTATCTACGTGATCCTTCTGGAATTTATGGAAAAGCTTCATGGTCTGATCTGCGTATTCCTTGGTATCGCGGAGAATCGCATGTGCCTGTTCATTGGCTTCTCTGAGAATCCGCTCTTTACGTTCATCCAGCTTTTCTTCTTTTTCCTGAAGAGATTTTTTCAGCTCTTCTACCTGTTCTTTGTAACGGGCAATTTCAGCACGCTCGTTTTCGATGGTAACACGGCTCTGCTCCAGGGATGTCAGAACATCTTCAAAAGATTCATCCTGCTCGCTGATCTGTTCCTTTGCTTTGTCGATGATGAAATCCGGAAGCCCCAGCTTGGAAGAAATGGCAAATGCGTTACTTTTTCCCGGAACACCGATCAGAAGGCGGTAGGTCGGACGTAAGGTTTCCACATCGAATTCACAGCAGGCATTTTCCACACCTGGAGTGGAGAGGGCATAGATCTTCAGTTCGCTGTAATGGGTGGTTGCCATGGTACGGATACCCTGCTCGTGAAGATGTGACAGGATCGCAATGGCAAGAGCGGCACCCTCTGTAGGGTCCGTACCTGCACCAAGCTCATCGAAGAGGACCAGGGAATCCTGATCTGCGGATTTCAGGAAGGAAACCACGTTTGTCATATGAGAGGAGAAGGTACTTAAGGACTGTTCAATGCTCTGCTCATCTCCGATATCAGCATAAACCTCGCGGAAAAGTGCAAGTTCGGAACGATCCAGCGCCGGGATATGGAGACCCGACTGTCCCATCATGGTAAGAAGACCTACGGTTTTCAGAGAAACAGTTTTACCACCGGTGTTTGGTCCGGTGACAACCAGGAGGTCAAAATCATCCCCAAGACGGATGTCAATAGGAACGGCTTTTTTCTTATCGATTAGTGGATGACGGGCCTGGCGAAGCCGGATCCGGCCTTCTGTGTTGAAAATAGGTTCACTGGCGTTCATATCCATGGCAAGTGCGGCGCGGGCAAAAATAAAGTCCAGCTGTACCATGATGGAAAGATCTGCGTGAATAGCCTCCAGCTCAGCAGCTACCTGCTGGCTTAAGGATGCAAGGATCACTTCGATCTCTTTCTGCTCTTTCAGCTCCAGCTCGCGGATGTCGTTGTTCAGCTTGACAACAGCCATAGGCTCAATGAAAAGAGTGGAGCCAGTGGCGGACTGGTCGTGGATCATACCGGGAACCTGGCCTTTATATTCAGCCTTTACCGGGATACAGTAGCGGCCGTCGCGCATGGTGATAACGGAATCCTGAAGATAATTCCTGGCACTTCCTGCAACCAGAGAAGAAAGCTGGGTGTGTATCCGGTCATTGGTGGCCTTGATGCTGCGGCGGATCTGACGAAGCGTGCTGCTGGCATCGTCACTGATCTCATCCTCAGAAAGGATACAGCGGCGGATCTCTGTGCTAAGGGGTGTCAGAGGTTCCAGTGCCGCAAACATTCCGTCAAGGGAATCGGTCATTCCGTCATCACGGTCACTTCTGGAATAGGCCTTTACACGACCGGTATTCTCAAGAAGACTGCAGACAGAAAGCAGCTCCGGTGCATTCAGGGCGCTGCCAACAGTAAGACGTTTTAATGTGCCGCGGATGTCCTTGACGCTGCCGAAGGAAATGCCGCCTTTTTTGAACAGGCGTGCAAGGGCATCGTGTGTCTGCAACTGCATGGACCGGATCTCCTCAATGTCTGTGGAAGGGGTAAGCTTTCGACAGAGATCTTTTCCCATGGGGGAGGATGCCTTGTCTGTGAGCAGATCTATGATTTTATAGTATTCAAGTGCTTTGTATGCTTTTTTGTTCATTGTTGCTATAGTTACTCCTTTTTGTTACTTCTGTTGATTCTGTGCTTTTCTGCGTAACACAGGATATGCAAAAAAACACTTCGTTTCCTATTTTACATGATTTCCATAGCAAAGGAAAGTAAAATGTGTTATGATACTGAATAAAGCCCGGAAGTAAGTGGAAACTGTGCAGAAATGCCAGAAAGCCCGGACCGGGATGCGGCCAAAGATCATAAAGAAAGTCTGGCTATGAATGCAAAGTGTGAAGCGGATGTGTTTGGGAGTATGTCTGCTTTGAAAGTAAAAAGAACAGAAAGGCAAGAATTTTATGCGTTTTTTAAATGAATTACATGAGGGAGACAGAGTAAACGGGATCTATCTCTGCAAACAGAAACAGGCAGCTACAACGAAGAATGGCAAGCCCTATGAGAATCTGATCCTTCAGGATAAAACAGGTGTGATCGATGGTAAGATCTGGGATCCCAATTCTTTGGGGATTGATGAGTTTGATGCGCTGGATTACATTGAGATCATGGGAGATGTGACAAGCTTTGCAGGCGCCATGCAGCTGAATATCAAGAGAGCACGCAAGGCAGGAGAAGGGGAGTATGATCCGGCAGATTATCTTCCTACCAGTGAGAACAGTGTGGATGATATGCAGAGCCAGCTGCGAGAACTTATCAATAGTGTGAAGAATCCCTATCTTTCCCAGCTTCTGAAGAAGCTCTTTGTGGAAGATCAGGAATTTATGAAGATATTTGAGGGACATTCTGCAGCCAAGACCGTACATCACGGCTTTATCGGCGGGCTGATGGAGCACACTCTTGGAGTGACCCGTCTCTGCGATTATATGGCGAATGCATATCCGCTATTGAACCGCGATCTTCTGATCACGACCGCACTTCTTCATGATGTGGGCAAAACGAAGGAGCTTTCTGCTTTTCCGATGAATGATTATACAGATGAGGGACAGCTTCTTGGACATATTGTGATCGGGGCACAGATGGTACATGATCTTGCAAAAGAGATCCCGGATTTTCCGGAGAAGCTTGAGAATCAGGTGATCCATTGTATTCTTGCACATCATGGTGAGCTGGAGTATGGTTCTCCCAAGAAGCCGGCACTTGCAGAGGCAGTTGCCCTGAATCTGGCAGACAATACAGATGCAAGGATGGAGACACTGACAGAAATTTTCCACGCAGACAAAGGCAAAAAAGAATGGCTTGGTTTCAACCGGCTTTTTGAGTCCAATTTAAGAAGAACAGGAGATATTTAATACATGGAATTCCGTAAAAACGATATACTCACTTTAGATATAGAGGATTGCGGAGTTGACGGTGAAGGTATCGGGAAAGCCGATGGCTTCACCGTTTTTGTGAAAGACGCCGTGATCGGAGACCGGATCAAAGCCAAGATCATCAAGGCAAAAAAGAACTATGGCTATGGCCGCCTGATGGAGGTGATCACACCGTCTCCATACCGTGTGAAACCTGCCTGCTCCATTGCCCGCCAGTGCGGAGGATGCCAGCTTCAGGCATTATCCTACGAGCAGCAGCTGAAATTTAAAGAGAAAAAGGTTCGTGGACATCTGGAAAGAATCGGAGGTTTTCAGAATCTTGATATGGAACCGATCATGGGGATGGAAGACCCCTATCATTATCGAAACAAGGCACAGTTTCCGGTAGGAAAAAATAAAGACGGAAAGATCATCACAGGCTTTTATGCAGGAAGAACCCACTCCATCATTGATAACCGAGAATGTATTCTGGGAGTGAAACAGAATAAAGAGGTTTTGGACCGTGTGATCGGACACATGGAAAAATATCATGTACAGCCCTACGATGAGGCCACGGGAAAAGGTCTTGTACGTCATATTATGATTCGTTATGGCTTCCATACCGATGAGATGATGGTCTGTCTGATCTTAAACGGAGATAAGATCCCTGCAGAAAAGGCTCTTGTGGAATCACTCTGTGAAATTCCGGAAATGACCAGCATCACCATCAATGTTAATAAAAAACGGAACAATGTGATCCTGGGTGATCAGCTTCGCCTCCTTTGGGGACAGTCCTATATAACGGACAGCATCGGAGATATTTCCTATCAGATCTCTCCCCTGTCCTTTTTCCAGGTCAATCCCATCCAGACCGAAAAACTGTATGGAAAGGCTCTGGAGTACGCCGGCCTTACGGGAAATGAAACTGTCTGGGATCTGTACTGCGGAATCGGAACTATTTCCCTGTTCCTGGCCCAGAAAGCAAAATTCGTCCGCGGCGTGGAGATCGTACCACAGGCCATTGACAATGCAAGAGAGAATGCGAAGCTCAATGGCATTGAGAATGTAGAGTTTTTTGTCGGAAAAGCAGAGGAAGTGCTGCCGAGAGAGTATGAGAAGAATGGCGTTTATGCAGATGTTATCGTGGTAGACCCGCCACGGAAGGGCTGTGATGAGGTGCTTCTGGATACAATCCTTAAAATGAAGCCGGAGAGGGTTGTGTATGTGAGCTGTGACAGTGCGACACTGGCGAGGGATCTGAAGGTGCTGTGTGCGGAGGATTATGAACTGATGCGGGTTTCTACTACTGATATGTTTCCGCAGGGAGTCCATGTGGAGACGGTCTGTTTGCTGTCAAGGAAAGATAAATAAAGGCTGAAAAGTGGCGTATTTCCGGGCTTTTTGTAAGGTTGGTATCATCGTAAGAAGCCTTGCGGAAAGCTCGGTTTTCTTGTATGGAAACATATCTACTTTTCAGTCTGAGTGGAAAAAATTAAGTAGCCGGAGAATAGTGGTAAGGTTTAGGCTGTGGATTAGATGTCAGAGCCGACCGCAGTTTAAGCCACTCGATACTAAGGGGCAGACTTAGCAGTGGAATAGATGACAGGAGGATTTGGTATATGGCTGATAAGTATACAGACGATAAACTTTATAAGGTGGTTCGCAAAGATGGCAGTCATTTAAATACAAAGGTGAATCCTGATGGAACGAAATCCGCATTACAATTCACTGATGATAATAATGATTTAAATGGTCCAGTTGATTTGATTGAAGTCGATGAAGAAGAGTTGATAAGGACTGAGTATATTCAAGTTCCACAGAATAAGCGTTCGCTAGGAGAGCTACTTGTTGATGAAGTTTTTGTCCCTGTAATTAGAGATGCAACTACTCAATTGCTTGAGTATGGAACTGCAAAAGCAGAGACATGGATAGAAGAAAAAGTCGTTCCGGTAGCAAAGACAAAAGTTAAGGCTGGTTGGGAGAACTTAAAGTTATTCATATCAACGATAAAGGATTCTGATAAACCCATAAAAGCTACTCAAATTATTGCTGAACAGAAAAGTGCTTCCAACTCAAGTGAGATTGAAGTTGTTAATAAGGTTGAGTGTGGGAATAAGGACGAGAAGAAATATGTACTTTCACCGGGAGAAGTTGAAATCTTATTAGATACAGCAAGGAGAAGCGCTTTGATGATAGCGGCCAGTTTAAGTATTCTCAATAATTCAGTTGTAATGGATGATGGAACAGATCCAGAGAGGGTTGCAATGATTCAAAGAGGAATAGAGCAGTTGTCTTCTAAAGATATCACAACACAGATTGATTTGCTGCTGGATAATAAAAATAGTGGACTTATAGATGAATCTTCGATCATCATGCTAAGAGCTTTCAGAGACGGAATGTTTATTGGAAATGGTAAGCCAATACCTGTAAGCCGATATATTGATGCAGGAAAATAATCAAAGAAAGGGTAAAGTCTATATGGAAATTATTAATTTTATTTTGAATATTGTGGTAATACTACTGATTTTTTTGGTGGGACTTTTCACTAAAAATTATTTACCATCTTATATGGATAAAAAGGGAGAAAACTTAGCTACCAAAGAGGACATCAAAGAGATTACAAGAAAAACAGAGGAGGTTCAAAGAGAGTTTAAAGAAGAATTCGAAGCATTTTCGTCTGACATGAAATTTAAATACGACTTCTTTTATAGACAATATTCGGAATTGTATTGTAAATTATATGCCATAGTTATACAGTCCGAATATGTTAGACACTTTATACAGATAACAGATGGTAGAATTATTACTTTTGATGAGGCACCATTTCTCGAAATTTCGCCTACGCATAGAGAGACAACAATATGGAATATTGGTGGTGAGAAAGGGTCATCAGTATCTAAAAAAACAGAGTCTATAGAGACTCCAATTTCTAAATTTAACAAAAAAGAGTTGTGTGATTATATAATTCAAAACGGAGATTTAGCCTCACAGAATTTATTAAAACTTGCAGTTTCATATAGATTTGCAAGTGACCACTATTCTGGAAATGGTTCAGGTGGCAACGTTGATGTAAAAGAAAAGGCAGATGACGAAGAATTTAGAATGATTAAAGAAATTGTTATTGCTATTGTAAAGGACTACAATCAACTCCGAAAAGAACTTAAACTGCCTTATAACGAAGAGGAAATATCATCCGGTGTTCCAATAATATAATAACAAATAACCCTCCCGACCATCACGGTTGGGAGGGTTTCGTGCGTCTATAGAGTTATGCGTCCACATCAATGCTGACGCCAGATTTCAATTCAACTGTTATGAGGTCATCCCAGATGGAGATCTGCTTAATCCTGCAAGTCGTTAATTCTTTTTATCTGTTCATCCCTTGCGGCGGTATCGACAGTGGTTTTCTGGCGAAGTTCTCGGAGTCTGAAGATCTCATCCGCTATTTCGTCGTAATCCTCTTTGCTGTTGGCTTTCTGGATTAACTCTTGTTGTAGAGCCATTAGCTTCTCGTCAATGCTGTCAATGGCTGTTGCCTGTGAAGCTCGGATAACTGTGGCAATGTTAAGCTGGAGCTGTGCCTGATAATTGCTTTTGTCACCAAGCATTTGATTGATGGCTTTAACAACAGCATCCTGAAGAACTAGCTCATTGATGGTCCGAGCGAGGCATTCAAGTCCGGTGGATTCCAGCCTGCTGATGCAGCGCCAGACAATGGACTTGACTCCTCGGTTGTTTCAGTGGAGCCTTCGGAACATTTCACCGCATTCACCGCAGATGACGATTTGTGAGAAGCAGTGGTTGCAGCTATAGCTTCGTTTTTTGCCATTGGCACTGGTTTTTACCACTCGTCTGCGGACAAGTTCTTCCTGTACCTGCAGGTAAATGTCCTTCGGAATAATGGCTTCGTGGTCGCCTTCTACATAGTATTGTGGAACAAGCCCGTTATTTTTAACTCTGGTCTTGTTTAGAAAGTCGGTGGTGTAGGTCTTTTGGAGCAGAGCATCACCGATGTACTTCTCGTTACGGAGAATTTTGTTGATGGTGCTTGTGTGCCACTTTTTTCCTCCGGCACCGGTAAGGATACCGTCACGCTCTAGGCCTGCAGCAATCTTGTCCATACTGAGACCTTCTAAATATTCTCGATAAATGCGCTTTACGATTTCTGCCTGTTCTGGATCGATGATGAGGTTGCCGTCCGCGTCTTTCGTGTATCCAAGAAAACGATTGTGGTTGATTTGTACTTTCTTTTTGTGATGATATGCTCTATCACCACGGTTCCGGAGGCTTGGCCCTGTCTCCAAAGTCGGGCGTTGGTCTGCTGATATAATTCCAGTGACCATGTCAGCCCAAACCAGATAAGGGTGGAGCCGCCAGCCTGTAGTTTGAGTCCATGACCAGCAGATGCAGGATGAATGACTTCGACTGGTATCTTTCCAGCATTCCAGTCGGTGATGTCCTTGCTGGACTTTATTTCTCTTACATCAAAGCGCTTTTTGATTCGTGACACCTTCCAAGGAGAGTGGAAGCCCCATCGTGGCGGACCATATCATAGAGCAACGCCAGCTTTCCGGTTTCAGATATTCTCCGGTCGGATAACCTAAGAAACGAGAAAGACAGATGCGTTCAAAGGTAGCGTTGAAGGCCCACTTGATGACACATTCATCCTCTAGAGCAAGAAGGATTTCTTTTGGAATTTGTTCTCCGCAGGCAAGATCAATGACCTGAACGGGCTGGTTATCTACACTGTAGGCAAAGAGTAAGATTTCAAAATCAGGTGACTCTACATAGCGATATACTCCAGTTTTCTGAAGTGGAACATCGCTGTAGGTTTCAATATCGATACTAAATGTTTTCATGAGATTGTCCTTTCTACAAAACAGGCAGCAGAGAAATCCCTGCCGCCTGCCGTGTTACTGTTTATCTTTATTGGATTTATATTTATTGATGTCACGGCGAATGTGGTATACCGCATAACGAACAAGGTAAAGAATGATTTTCCCTACGTTGTAGATGATGAAGCCATATACTGCCACAAAAAAGGTATAGGCGATGACATTAGCAATAAATAGATTTAAGATTTCTGCAAATTCATTCATAGGTTGTCTCCTTTTGTCAGAAAATGTGCTGGCGGCAATGAGCCTACCGCCAGCAGGTTGATAGATTACTTAAAGTCTTTCATGCGCTTTTCGTGGTATTCGAGGTCGCGCTTGTCTTTTTCCTGCTCACGCTTTTCGCGTTTATGGTCGTTGATGATACTCTGAATCATAGAGATTGCAGTAGTAAGACCGACGCAAGCGAAGCAGCCGATACAGATGTTTACAAGAATTGTGCTAATCATGATTGTCTCCATAGTTTGCTACCTCCATTAGTCAAGAAAATCATCATCGTCGTCATCAGTTGCAAAGTCAGATTCAGCAGATGCCTTACCGCCAAGAGGCTCGCCATCACGAATCTTCTGCAGATTGTTAAGGCCGCAGGCGATGCCTTTATTGCCAGAGCTGTTGAAAGCGTAAAAACTGATGCTGGCACGACCGTAGACTCCAGAGTAAACCTCAGAACGAGTGAGAATAGGATTACGGTCTGCATCTACGATACCCGGTGCAGAGGTTGCATTGGCATTCACAAAGTAGCTGCCAGCATATGCAGGATCGTCTGGTCTTTCAAGATCTCCATCACGAAGTGGCGTTTTAAGTACGGAAAGAGCAGGTACGGACTTACCATTGCCCTTGAGCTTTGCTTCACCTTCACGGTATGCAGCCTCGATAGCAGCTTCAATCTTTGCAACAGTCTTTGTGTCGGACTTTGGGATAATCAGGCTGACACTATATTTCGGAGTGCCACCGTTGATGGACTTAGGTTCCCAGACGTTGGCATAGCTCCAACGTGTGTTAGGACCAGTGATAACCTTCATGGGATTTGTCATTTTTACATTTTTACTCATTGTCATATTCCTCCATAAAATCATTTTTTGCTGTGTTCATTGCCGGGCGCTTATCGCTTTCCGGCACAAGAGTAGGTTTGCCTTGTGGCTTTTCAATATAGGCTTCAAGGAGATCTTCAAAACGAGATTTTCCGAGTAGCTTCTGCATGGCAGTGATACCAAGTAGCTTCTTTTCATAAGGGTCAAAACCAGCGGCTTCGACAGCCTTTGATACAGCGTCTTCGTTGGTATATCTGCGGTTGGAGCGCCCCTCGACCAGTTTCCAGCCTGTCCATTCTTTACCGCTGATTGCCTGCTGAAGTGCATACTCCTTGATGTCGTTGGCCCAGGAGACCAGTTCATCGGCACGGGAAAGGATAACTTCGATTTCCGAATCCTCCAGCAGAGGTGGTAGTTTGAAATCGTGCTGTGCGAGTAGAAGATTGGCTTCCGCTCTGGCCCTGCATTCATGCTTTGCCTTGCAGAATCCGCACCATTCACCGCACAGGAAATTTCCATCACCGGCAAAGGCGAGGTCAGCGGTAGGTTTCAGAACTTCATCGGCCCACTGATACAGGTCATCCTTGCTGACTTCATAGGTAGAAACGTTCTGACGCCTGGGCTGGTAGATGGTCATGCTGACCGTATCGATGTCATAAATATCATCGAAAAGTTCCAGAGCGCCAAGAGCGTAGCATTTCATCTGTGGATTGTCTTCAGCGGAAACAAGGATTCCAAGACCGTGTTTGTAGTCAATCACATGCATAGTTCCATCGCTGATGAGAATAGCATCTGAGGTTCCGAAGCCTTGTTCTACCCAACGGGAGAAGTCCACTCGCTGTTCAATCAGAACAACTGGATCGGAGCAGGTCTGCTTGGCATCTTCCAAAAGCTCCATAATAAAGCTGGCGTACCCTGTGGCACAATCTTCCATTTCGGCGTTGTACCAGTCGAGACTTTTGGTTGGATCAGTAGCTTCCATGCCGAGAGCTTTACGGAGCTTGTACTCACAAAGAGCGTGTGCGTCGGTACCTTCTGCAGCATAATCACTACCTTTATCCTCGTAGGCTTCGCAGAGCCTTGCCGACGGTGGACAGTGAAGCCATCGGTCAGAAGAGGATGCGGAGAGGAGTGCATGTCCTTTTGGTGGCATATTAGAGCACCTCCGCTTCCCTGAGCAGGGCTTCATAATGTTTTGGATCTACGAGTGACAGCTTGCTTGCACCATATTTTTTTAGAAGCTCTCGAATCTCAGCCGTATGTCCAGCACGAGATTTGTCAGCCAGAACAGCTCGAACCTCCTCAAGTGTCAGTGCAGGTTTCGCTTTCTCCTCTTTATTAGCAGCAATATTTTCTATTTGCTGCTGAATATCGGATGAAAACTGCTGTGCAAGCCAGTTTGCCGCATCGTTAATAGCAGCGGCAGCATTTCTCAGTTCTTCGATAGTCATAGCCATATCGTTCATTTTTGACATTTGTTGTTCCTTCTTCCTTGGATTGTCTGTGTATGGCGATAAGTCTGAGATTCTTCGCCATTCTTGCGGATACCTGACTGATTGCCGTGAGGGTAGCAATTACTTCTGCGTCAGTATCGCTTCTGTTGTGAAAGGTCTGATTCACGGTGTTCACCTCGCTTTCTGTAGGTCGCTTTGTTTCGCCTTACACTACTCAATGGAGGTGAGATGGTCGTTTGGCCGAAAAATTATAGAAAGTTTTTTGAAAAGAAAAATCGTCCCCTGAAATATCAGAGGACGACCATTCAAATTAGATGTAATCTTTCAGATCTGAGCGAAGCTTCTGGAGTAGCTTGTCCCTGCGGTATACAAAGGTATTACGGGAGAGCCCCATTTCCTTGCCGCAGTCACGCTCAGATTTTCCTTCCATGATAAGCTGGCAGATAAGACGACCTTCCGGGTCCAGCTCATTCAGCTTTGCATAGAGGGCACGAAGAAGTTCTGCATCCTCCATTAATTCAGCGATAGCTGCGGATTCATCCGGCATGTCATCAAGCCAGCTCTTTTCATTTCCTTCACCGTCGCTTACGGTATTATCGAGAGAAAGCTGGTCGCCAGCCTTGGCATATGGACAGGTCATACAGTCCATGTCGCATAAATAGCGTTTGCTTGCAGGGCAGACACAACGGCCATGCTCCTGCTGACGTTTGCGGTAGGCATTGATGTCACGATAGTAGTTCGTGTAGAACTCCTTATTAACATCCACCCAGCTTTTAGATCCCTTGATGTAGATACGATACTGTTTACTCTGATTTACTTTGATTGCCATTCGATTTTCTCCTTTCGGCATTTGAACCGAAGCGGAGATAACCGATATGGCTGCCAGTGTTTTTCATAAGATGGTCACCTTGTGCGGATAACTCCGCTTCTTTCCGGTGACCAGCCGTTCGTAAGCTGGCACTCTATTGATAATGTTCTCTTGTTCATCAACTACGAACACACCACGTGGCCACGAAGATGGTGAGCTGAGGATCAAGAAAGTAGTTTTACGCCTTGCTCAGGGCGTTTTGTTTTAGTTGTCGTTTGCGATAAGCTCCAAATCAGCGAAAACTTCACTGTAGTAGCAAGGGCTTAAATCGTATGTTCCATGAGCGTCGTAACGCTGGAATACAGATTGGACTACTTCAGAACCATACTCGGCTACCACAGCATCACCGGCATTCTCGATGTTGGTGAGCCACATTCTTTTTTCTGATTTTGTCATTAAAATCACCTGCCTTAATCTTGATGATTTAAGTTTATCAATTGGAAAAGACACTTGAAATTGGGGCAGAACATTGAAAAAAGACACTTTGGACACTTATGAAGACACTCATATCAAATGTCGGTTAAAGTTGGTCTATAATGATTTACAAATTGTTAAGGTCATAATGGGTTGATTTTTGCTGGTTTAAGTAATATAATAAAAATGAGAAATTATATCTACTCAGAAAAGGAGGTGCCAGATTGAATCTTTCAAGGCTTTGCAAAGGCGTAAGACCTTATTGCAAAAAAATTAAAAGTCAAAAAGCTTTTGTGAAAGAAATGCTCAAAGCTGCTGGAAATGGTTATATTTCTGATAGTTATGCGAAGCAGCTGTATTCTGGCGGAAAACCTTTTACAGATGAGCTGAAATCAGGATTTGCTAGTACGGATAGAACGCAAGAGTTAATAACTTTTTTTGAGGAGAACATTACAGATGAAGAGGGAGTAATCATTGACTTTGGTATTCCGGAAAAAACAGATTGTAATAAAAAAGCGCTATGTGTTGCGTTGACCCGTCAGATGCAGGAATTGATTAATGGGACAGACGATGTTGACGATATTCTTGCTATGACATATGAAGCTGAGAAGACAAACAATAGCGAAGAAATAACAGGTGCATTGCCTCAGCCTTTATATATGGGTGATAGTGTTAATGCCTTTTACAATCGAATACATGTGATTCAAAGCTATGAAAAAGTTATTCATCAGTGGGAAATTATAAATACAGGTAAGCTGGTTTGGACTGGAAGAAAACTGGTATATATGCGAGGCGATAAAGATCGCCCAGAAGCTAATCCGTCTGTAATTGAATTACCAGATATAAAGCCGAATCAGAGTATAAAAATAACCACGACCATAGATGGCCGTGGCTTTGACGGAATTACATATTGTAAATGGGAAATGCAGGATGCTGATGGACAGAACTGTTTTCCAAAAAGAGATACAATTTTTAGTGTAACTATAGATGCTAAGTATAAGAGAGACTAAAACGGAGGTTCAAAGTGAAGGAACAGATTATTGAAAAATGGTCGACACTGAAAGAAGTGCAGGAGTATCTTGGAGTTGGACGAGATACGATTTTACAATGGATTGCAAAAAGAAATATGCCTGCTTATAAGGTGGGCCGCCTCTGGAAATTTAAGTTATCAGAAGTTGATGATTGGATTCGCTCCGGAGGGGCTGCTGATGACAATTCTGGCACAGAAAATTAATGAGACCAGATTAACGGACACCTAATAATTTAAAATTGATAAGGTTACAAAGCAAACAGATGAAAGGTTAAAGGTAAATTTATATGGATAATCAAATTCAAAACTCAATAGTGAGTTTTATTTGGGGAATTGCAGATGATTGTTTAAGGGATGTATATGTACGTGGTAAGTATCGTGACGTCATTCTCCCGATGACAGTTATTCGCCGTTTGGATGCAATGTTAGAAGATACAAAAACAGACGTTCTTAAAATGAAAGATACTATGGATAAGGCTGGTATTACAAACCAGTGGCCGGCCTTGTGCAATGCTGCAGATCAGGCGTTTTGTAATGCTTCTCCGTTTTTGCTGAAAGATCTGACAAGTCGTGCAAAGAAACAGACACTTAAAGCTGATTTTGAAGCATATCTTGATGGTTTTTCTCCTAATGTTCAGGAAATTTTGGAGAAATTCAAGTTTCGCAATCAGATTGACACAATGATAGATGCAGACATTCTTGGTGCTGTTATTGAAAAATTTGTTTCTCCGACTATCAACTTGAGTCCAAAGCCAGTCTATACGGACGATACAATGACTACCATCAAACTGCTTGCGTTGGATAATCATGGAATGGGGACTATTTTTGAAGAACTGATTCGTAAGTTTAATGAGGAAAATAATGAGGAAGCAGGTGAACACTGGACACCTCGTGATGTTGTTGAACTAATGGCAGACCTTATTATTGTTCCGGTGGCAGATCAGATTATGGATGCAACATATTCATGTTATGATGGAGCTTGTGGAACAGGAGGCATGCTCACTGTAGCACAAGATAGACTTTTGAATATTGCAAAAAGACGTGGTAAAAATGTTTCTATTCATTTGTTTGGACAAGAAGTTCAGCCTGAAACATATGCTATTTGTAAAGCTGATATGCTTTTGAAAGGTGATGGAGATCAAGCTGATCATATTGCGTATGGCTCTACTCTTTCAGCAGATGGCAATGCAACTCGCCAGTTTGACTTTATGTTAGCAAATCCTCCTTACGGAAAGAGCTGGAAAACCGATGCTGAAAAAATGGGTGGGAAAAAGGATATTTTAGATAGCAGATTTAATGCTTATCTGGAAGATGGAACTCAACTTTCGATGATTCCAAGAACCAGTGATGGGCAGCTGTTGTTCCTTCTGAACAATGTTGCAAAAATGAAGAAAGATACTCCTCTGGGAAGTAGAATTGCAGAAGTTCATAACGGATCTTCTATTTTTACAGGCGACGCTGGTAGTGGAGAAAGCAATGCTCGTAGATATCTTATTGAAAACGACCTTGTTGAGGCTATTATAGCACTCCCTGAAAATATGTTTTATAACACAGGTATTGGAACATTTATTTGGGTTCTTTCAAATAAGAAAGAGGAACGTAGAAAAGGCAAAATACAGTTAATTGACGCTACTGCTATGAAGTCACCACTTCGTAAAAATATGGGTAAAAAGAACTGCGAGTTCACACCTGACATTCGTAAAGAGATTATGCGTATCTTTCTTGATATGGAAGAAAGTGAAGTTAGCAAGATATTTGATAATAATGACTTTGCTTATTGGAATGTAACTGTAGAAAGACCTCTTCGTTTAAGAGTGTTCCCAGAACGCATGATTCCTACGGATACTTTCAAGAAAACGGATGAATACGAGACAGTAACGGCTGCCATTGCAAAAGCCTCTGCTACTGCTCCACTTGATGATTGGATAGCGTTTGCAAAAGCGACAAAGCTCAAGAAAGCACAACTTAATAAAGTGCGTCCATTTATTACTGAGAAAGATGCAACCGCTGTAGCCACCAATGAGCCAGACACTGAACTTCGTGACACTGAGAATATCCCATTCACATACGAAGGCGGAATCGAAGCATTTATGCAAAACGAAGTTCTTACCTACGCTCCAGATGCTTATATTGATGAGAAAAAGACACAGATTGGCTACGAAATCAGCTTTACAAAGTATTTCTACAAGCCAGTAGAACTTCGTGAAATGTCAGAAATTATAAAAAGTCTTAACTCACTGGAGAAAGAAGCTGATGGGATGATGGCTGATATTATGGGGGGTATTCGATGAGAAATTACGAAAAATATACTTTCTATAAAGAAGTTTGGAATAAATCATTTCCGTCTAATTGGGAATTATTACCATTATACGCACTTGGGAAAGTTAAATCCATTACTGAACAAACTGACCTTCAATTGTTATCAGTTTATCTAGATGCAGGTGTTATTCCGTTTGCTTCAAAAGCAGAAAAGAGAACAAATGTGACAAGCAAAGATTTATCTAAATATCAGCGAGTGGATCCAGGTGACTTTGTTCTAAATAATCAACAAGCGTGGCGTGGCTCTGTCGGTGTATCATTTGATACTGGGATTGTAAGTCCAGCGTATATTGTTTTGGAAATGAATGATAAGCTTGATCCTCGATTTGCCAACTATTTATTTCGTGCACGAATTATGGTAGATCAATATCTTATCAATTCTAAGAGTGTCGGATCGATACAAAGAAATATTTATTGGCCGGCACTAAAAAGAACAAGAGTTCCAGTACCATCACACTCGGAACAAGAGCAAATTATCCGTTATTTGGATTGGAAAATCTCTGGCATTAATGGATTAATAAATTTAAAAAAGAAAGAAATTGAGAATTTAAAAGAACTGCGCAATTCAGCAATTGATGATGGGATACTTCATGGATTTCACACTGGTGATATGAAGGATAGCGATATATATTGGCTTGGCGATATTCCATCGACATGGGAAGTTATGCCGATCAAGAGAGTTGCAAAGATTAATGCTTCTGTAGCAAATATTGTAAAAGTTTTGGATGACGAAGAGTTGCTCACGTTTTTACCAATGGAAAATGTTTCAGAGCGCGGAGAAATTGATTGTTCTATTAAAAGACCGTTAAAGGAAATTAAATCTGGGTATTCATCTTTCGCAAAAGGCGATGTTGTTGTAGCAAAGATAACTCCTTGTTTTGAGAATGGAAAAGGTGCATGTCTGGATACACTCGATACTGAAATTGGCTTTGGAACCACAGAATTCATTAATTTAAGACCTGGTGACGAAATTTTGTCACGTTATTTATACATGATAACAATGACGCAGCACTTTAGAAAATTAGGTGAACGCGTAATGACTGGTTCCGCAGGACAAAAGAGAATTTCTGCAAATTATATTAAGAATTTCACACTTGGCATTCCAGCAATAAAGGAACAAGAAGAAATCTTAAAGAAATTAGATTCAACATTATCAAAGATTGATGAATTGATTGAAATAAAAAAGTCGGAAATTTCTGGTTTGCACGAATTAAAGAATAGACTTATCTCAGACGTAGTGACAGGTAATATAGATGTTCGTGACATAGAAATACCGGAATATGAATTTACAGATGAATCTGCAGATAGTGATTTAGGAGATGTAGACGAGGAACAGGAGGATTAGGTATGCAATTTTCAAATACCAAAGAAGACGGTTTAGAATCTATAATCGTCAATTGGCTTGTTAATCAGAATGATTATGAACAAGGAACGAATATTGATTACAATCGCGATTATGCCATTGATGAGACAAGATTATTCCGCTTTCTTCAGGATACGCAGCCGGATGCATTAGAGAAGCTTGGTGTATTCAAAACTGATATAAAAAAGAAACAGTTTCTGAATCGCCTGCAGGGTGAAATTGCAAAGAGAGGTGTCATTGACGTACTTCGTAATGGAGTGAAGGTATATCCGGCAAATTTGATTATGTTTTATCTTACGCCTACAGAAAATAATGCTAAGGCGAAAGAAATGTACGAGAAGAATATTTTCAGTGTAACTCGCCAGCTGATGTATTCAAATGATTCTACAAGACTGGCATTGGATATGTGTATATTTATCAATGGACTTCCAGTTATCACTTTTGAGTTGAAAAACCAGCTTACGAAGCAGAATGTTGATGACGCAGTTCAACAATATAAAGATGACCGTGATCCAAGAGAGCTGTTATTCCAGTTCAAACGTTGCATGGTTCACTTTGCAGTAGATGATGCACGCATTAAGTTCTGTACTAAATTAGACGGAAAGAAGAGTTGGTTCCTACCTTTTGATAAGGGGTATAACGATGGAGCTGGTAACCCACCAAATCCAGATGGTCTTATGACTGATTATCTTTGGAAGAAGATTCTTACTAAGGATATGCTTAGTCGCATCATTGAAAATTATGCACAGGTTGTTATTGAAGAAGATCCTGAAACCAAGAAAAAATCAGTAAAGCAGATTTTTCCTCGTTATCATCAGTTGGATTGTGTAGAAAAACTACTTGCAGACGTTAAAGCTAATGGTGTGGGAGAGAGATATCTAATTCAGCATAGTGCAGGCTCCGGAAAATCTAATTCAATAGCATGGCTGGCACATCAGCTTATTGGCCTCGAAAAAGATGGACATCCAATGATTGATTCTGTACTTGTTGTTACTGACCGCCGCATCCTTGATAAGCAGATTCGAGACAATATCAAGCAGTTCATGCAGGTGGCTAATACGGTTGCATGGGCAGAACATTCAGGTGATCTAAGAAAAGCTATTCAAGATGGAAAAAGAATTATCATTACAACAGTAGAAAAATTTCCATATGTTGTGCCTGATATTGGAGCTACGCATAAAACAAATCATTTTGCAGTTATTATTGATGAGGCTCATTCCGGCCAAAATGGACGGAACTCTGCACAGATGAACTTAGCACTATCGGGATTAGCTACAGATGATGAACTTGATAACGAAGATAGAATCAATGCTATGATGGAAGGACGAAAGCTCCTCCCTAATGCAAGCTACTTCGCATTTACAGCAACTCCAAAGAACAAGACCCTGGAGACATTTGGCACACTTGTTGTTGATGAAAATGGCAATCCTGTTTTGAATGAAGATGGAGAAGTACAGCACAGACCATTCCACTCATATACAATGAAACAGGCAATTCAAGAAGGCTTTATTCTTGATGTTTTGAAATATTATACTCCAATTTCAAGCTACTATAAGTTAATGAAGACGGTTCAGGATGATCCGATGTTTGACAAGAAACGTGCCCAGAAAAAACTACGTGCCTTTGTCGAAAGTGATAGTTATACCATTTCACAGAAAGCGGAAATGATGGTTGAACATTTCCACGAGCAGGTTATTTCGAAGGGGAAGGTCGGTGGACAAGCACGTGCTATGGTTGTAACATCGAGTATTCCTCGTTGCGTAGAATATTACTATGCAATTAACAAATGCCTTTCAGCACGGCACAGTCCTTATAAGACGATAGTTGCTTTCTCCGGAGAACATAAATATCAAGATCAAGAACCGGCGTTGACATCCGCAGGATTAAATGGTTTCCCTGATGCGAAGATCCCAAAGATGCTTAAGACTGAACCGTATCGAATTCTGATTGTTGCAGATATGTTTCAAACAGGATTTGATGAACCATTGTTACATACTATGTACGTTGATAAAGTACTATATGATATTAAGGCAGTTCAAACGCTGTCAAGGTTGAATCGTTGTCATCCTCAGAAACATGATACTTTTGTTTTGGATTTTGCTAACAGTCCTGATATGATTGAAAAGTCTTTCTCAAGATACTATAGAACGACATTGCTTTCTGGTGAAACAGATCCAAATAAGTTATACGATTTGATTGCGACAATGGAAGAATATCAGGTTTATTCAGAAGAAAACGTTGAGCAGCTGGTTGATTTGTATTTGAATGGTGCAGAAAGGGATAAACTTGATCCTATCCTTGATGCGTGTGCTGTGGTTTATAAGGAACTAGATACAGATGACCAGATTAAATTCAAAAGTTCTGCAAAGGCTTTTTGTCGAACATATGGCTTTCTTGGAGCAATTCTTCCATATGGAAATGCCGAATGGGAACGCTTATCTATTTTCCTGAATCTGCTTATTCCGAAACTTCCGTCACCACGCGATGATGATTTTTCGGAGGGAATTTTAGATGTTATTGATCTTGATAGCTATAGGCTGGAGGCACAAGAGTCAATGTCAATTAAGTTGGCAGATGAAGATGCAGAGGTCGCACCTGTTCCAGCAGGGAAAAGTGGTCATATCGTAAATCCGGAAATGGACCTGCTTTCAATTATTCTAAGTGACTTTAACGATATGTTTGGAAATATTGACTGGAAAGAACCTGACAACGTTAGACGTCAGATTGTAGCAATTCCGGACATGGTGGCAAAAGATGAACGCTATCAAAATGCAATGAAAAATTCTGATAAACAAAATGCTCGTATGGAAAGTGAACGAGCTTTGCAGCAGGTCATCTTCTCGGTGATGGCCGACAATATGGAGTTATTCAAACAATTTCAGGACAATCCGTCCTTTAAGAAATGGCTCTCAGATATGGTATTTAATATGACTTATGATCCTAAGAGTGGCTCAAAGATTGTTGAATACCCACAAGTTAAATCAACCGCAAGTATGGTAGCTGAGTCGCCTACACCATACGGAGCAGAAAAAGAATAATGAAGGAGGCGCAGCATGAGCGATAATTTATCTAAAACTGTACATGGAGATTTTGACGCGGTATTTCGTGAAGTAACACAATCATGCCCGGTATCGTGGATAACGCAAGGAGAGCTGCGCCTTTTTCATTTGAATATTCGTAACAATAAGTTCAATCCGGAAGAAATGAAAAAACTCTTATATCGAAATATAGGTGACTATGTGTTCTCTCGTGCTAAAATCGAGCATTTCAAAGTTACGGGAGATGCTTTTGCAATTGTATCGCAGGCATTGAGAGTGCTTCAAAAGAATGGAGGAGCGGATATAAAAGGCACAGGCTCTGAACTTGGAGAACTGTTACTGTATTCATTTTTAGAGGAAAAACTAAAAGCACCAAAGCTTATGAGTCGGGTGGAGCTTTCTACAGATGCAAAGCAGTATGCAAGCTCCTGTGATGGAATTCATCTGCTGACAAGTGGTGTGTCAGGAATGCCATATCATCAGGTGGTATTTGGGGCTTCTAGTATTGTTGGAGATCTAACATATGCAATTGATGCTGCATTTGAAAGTATTGTTGAGATAGAAAAGAACGAAGACAAAGAACTGCATATGGTGGACAACGTCATTTTTGACAGGCTTCTAAATGATGACGAAGTTGAGCTTGCAAAACAGATTTTTGTCCCTTCGCCTAATCCAACGGTCAATTATAATACCTCATATGGGCTTTTCTTGGGATATACAATTGGATTGGACCCAAACCAATATAGCGTCGCAGAGTTCCCAGGAATAGTAGAGGAAAAGATGCAGGAGGATATTCGCCGTAACATTGACTACATTCTTCAGAAAATCAGAGATAATAATTTAAATTTGCATTCGTTCTATTTCTATGTTCTGCCTTTCAATGATGGCGAAACGGATAAGAAGGACATTATGGAAGCGGTATTGAAAGGAGATGTTGACCTATGAGTGATAAGAAAACATTAGGTGAAGCTATATTTGTCGACATTGAAAGCAATGCCTATTTAAATGAACTTCATGAGAATATTCTGTTTAATTACGCACTAAAACTCTTTCAGATTCAAGCTGGGCAAAAAGAATATAATCTGAAGGATGCACTTAGATTTGCAGATTTACTGTCGAAATCGACTCATCCGACCAATAGTGATAGTCATAAGATGTGGGCTCAAGAATTAATTATCTTGTTGAATGAGTTGCATCCAGAAGACGGCTTGGTGAAGCTATATGCTGGTTCTGTTTTTTCGAGTGCTGGCAACCATCAAGGTTTGCAGATTATCAATTCTGAATATCAGGATATTAATGTGTTTGAAAAGATATTTGAACAGTTCAGAAATGATTATTTGACGATTCCAGCAGCACCGGAAATGAAATTTTTCAGTGCTCAAAAAGAAGCATATGATCATTTGACAGATCCATGTTTTAGTTATTCTGGTCCAACATCGATGGGAAAGTCTTTTATAATGAGAATGTTTATCAAAGACGAAATTCTGCATGGGGCGAAGAAAAACTATGCGCTTATAGTGCCGACCAAAGCACTAATCAATGAAGTCCGGTCTAAAATAATTAACGATCTGGAAGATAACCTTAAACGGTGTAATTATAGAGTTGTAACTGCGGCAAGCGACATTGCACTGGAAGAAAAACATAATTTTATTTTTGTACTTACTCCAGAACGTTTGCTTTATTTGCTAATTAGTAATCCGTCATTGGAAGTGGATTATCTATTTGTTGATGAAGCACACAAACTTTCAGGAAAAAATAGCAGAGGTCCATTCTATTATAAAGTAGTTGATATGCTGTTGCAGAAGGAGAAGAAACCTCATTTTATTTTTGCATCACCGAATATTCCTAATCCACAGGTTTATTTACGATTAATGAATGAAGCTATTGAAAGTAGTGATGAGAGTAAACTGGCTACTACATATTCTCCGGTTGTGCAGATAAAGTTTCTTATGGATCTTATCAATAATAATATTTCGGTCTATAACGAGAGAACAAACCATCGTATTCAGATTGCTTCTATAAAAAAGTCAGACGTCACTCTTAATGATATGCTGTTATTGTTTGAAGGTGAAAATTTACGATTACCGCCAGAAAAGCGCAGTCAAACTATTGTGTATTACAATGGTCGCGCAAAGGCAATAGCCGCAGCAAGGAGTTTTGCTGAATCAAGAGGTATTCTTGATAAGAATGATCCGGAACTAGATTCACTTTCAAAAGATATTATGCAGGAAGTGCACGGAGATTATTATCTCGCCAGCATGATAAAGAAGGGTGTAGCTTATCATATTGGGTATTTGCCTGCTTCCATACGTACCCGTATAGAAGATTTGTTTCAAAAGGGAAATATCACCATAATGTTTTGCACAAGCACACTTCTTGAGGGTGTTAATTTGCCTGCTGATAATCTTTTTATTACAGACAATAAAATTTTTAGAAGAAAAATGAATCCGGTGGATTTTAGGAACTTGATTGGCCGAGTTGGTCGTATCAGCTATAACCTATATGGAAATGTATTTTTCGTTTCAGATGAAAAGTCTGTATCATCGGAAAGCTATATTGAGATGCTTCAAGAGCCGATACCGGAACAAGAACTGTCAATTGAAAGTAATCCTCAAGCTCTCAAACGAATAGAAAAGAAATATATTGCAGAAATCCTTAAGAGTGGTAGCTCGGAAATCCCAAAGCGCAGAGAGGACCAGTCGGAAGAGTCCTATGTAATGATGCGCAAGTTTGGGCTTATTCTTTTAAGAGATATTATGGAAGAACGTGATAGCCTTGTGCATAGGGAATTTTCAGATTTTTTAACAGTGGAGGATGAATGCCAGATTAGAGAAAAATTTAATAATTCGCCTACACTACCGGATGATGATATTAACACTTCCGTAGATCAAACGAAGAAGCTTATTATAGCTATTAAGAATGGTTTGGAATATCCGTCCTCTAAAAACGGATTTAAATATGATGACATTATTGGCTTTTTCAATCAGTTATCTCAGATATTTGATTGGTCAATTTACGAAAAGTCTACACTTGGAAATGAATCAAAAAGAAAATGGTATGCAGTAATACTTTCACAATGGATGGAAGGTTCTGGACTGAGTTATATTATGCAAAGAGCAATAGATTATCATAAGCAGCATCCGGAAAATTTTAGAGTGTCAGCATACCAGCCGCCAACTATTTATAATGATAACTCGAAGGAACACAGGAATGTGGTGTTTGCGGATACGCTAGAAGCCATTGAAAACATTGTGCTTTTTAGCATTTCAAACTATTTTTTGAGGTTCTCTAACGAATATAAAAAGATCCATGGTGTTGATGAGTTTGATAATAACTGGTATGAATATGTCGAGTTTGGTACTACGAATCCATTAACGATTTTATTGCAGCGAAATGGCTTTTCAAGAGAGTCAGCAACTTTTATCAAAAAACATAAGAATGAGTATGTGGTCCATGATGGAAGCACGGATGAGTTAAGATTACGCTTATCTTTGTTGAATTGTGGCAATACAAGTGTGATGACAGAAGCAGCAAGTATTAGATTCAATGCTCCGAAACTGTTTCTGGAGGAGGAAGACTAATGAGAAAGATAGAAGGTTCACCAAAGAATCTTAAGCAGCTTTTGCAGAATACAAAATACTCAATTCACTACTATCAGCGTGAGTATATGTGGCAGAGAAAGCATATTGAAGAACTGATAGACGATTTAACTTCGGAATTTTTAGAGTATTATCATCCTGGAGATTCTAGGCTAGCAGTTGCTGATTATGGAGCGTATTTTATGGGTTCCATTGTATTAGCTGGTAGGGAGAATGCTATTATCGATGGTCAGCAAAGATTCTCATCGTTGACATTGCTACTGATGTATCTTAATAACAGATTAAAGAGCATCGGTCAGAGTTATAACATGATTGAAACCATGATTTTCTCTGAGTCCTTTGGCTCGAAGTCTTTTAATATCAATGTTGATGACCGGCAGGATTGTATGAATGCAATTTTCAACGATACAGACTTTGATATTACTGGTGCTGGCGAGTCCGTAAAAAATCTATATGGTCGTTATCAAGATATTCAGGATGTTTTCCCGGCAGACATTACAGATGATATGTTGCTGCATTTTTGCGATTGGGTTGCAGAAAAAGTATTCTTTATTGAGATTGTAGCAACAACAGAACAGGACGCACATAAGATATTCGTTACAATGAATGACCGTGGTTTGAGTTTGACATCCACCGAAATGTTGAAGGGTTATTTGCTTTCGGAGATAAAATCTGACTCAATACGAGAAAAAATGAATGGCCTTTGGAAAGAAAAAGTTCTTATTTTGAAGAAGGATGACGACAAGGGTGATGAGACCTTTATTAAGGCATGGTTAAGAGCTCACTATGCAGAAACAATTCGTGAAACAAAAGCTGGTGCAGTAAATAAGGATTTTGATATCATCGGCGGTTCCTTCCACAAATGGGTACGAGATGAACGTGATAAGCTGGGACTTAATGGCTCCGACGACTTTGAGTTGTTCATAAAGAAATTTGCAAAATTCGCAGAGGTTTATGAGCGTATTCGTCAGGCAGAAACAACCTTTGCTGAAGAAACAAAATATGTATATTACAATGCTCAGATTAATTTCACGTTACAGCCACAGCTTTTATTGGCTCCTGTATGCTATGAGGATTCATGGCCGGTAATCGTTGAGAAGATTAATCTGGCGGCTAGATTTATAGATGTGCTAATTGTATCCAGAGTAACCAATTATCGCTCTGTTGATTACAGTACAATCAAAAACTTTGTTTTTAATGTAACGAAGGATATCCGCATGACAGATATTTCTACATTGAAACAGAAATTAGAACAGCAGTATATCAATCTCGCATTTGACCCGGCAGCAGCATTAAGTGATTTAAGACTTAACAGCTTTACTAAGAAATACATTAAGAATATCCTTGCACGTATCACAGGATTTATTGAAGAACAGACTGGTGTTGCATCAAACTATTGCAATTACATGAACACTCAAACAAAGAATCCGTTTGAGATTGAGCACATTATTACAGACCATTATGAATGGTTTACCGCGGAATATTCTGACCAAGACGATTTCAAACGTTGGAGAAATAGCATCGGTGCGTTATTGCTTCTTCATAAGAGCATCAATGCAAGCTTAAATGATGCTAAATACGATTACAAACTTAGCAAATATTGTTCTAACGAGGGCAATATTTATACGGAGTCTCTTGGCAATTCTGCTTACCAGAACAATCCAAAATTCAAGAAGTTTATAGCAGACTACCAACTTGGATTTAAAGCGTATGCTCAGTTTGGTAAAGCAGAAATTATGGAAAGGACATCTGTGTTGATACAGCTTGTGCAGCTTATTTGGAATGACGAAATGTTCAAGTGATAGGAGGACTGTTTTATGAGTAGAGCGAATGAAGAAGTACATAAGATAATAGATGAAACACGACGTTCTGCCATTGATGCGATATTAGCATTAGGCAGTATGTCCGGTGATAAAGAATATCATGAATTTGCAAAACTGGTTTGCCCGTCATTAACCGACAGTGATATATCGGAAATAACGAGACATATGGACAGATTCAATGATTGGCCAGAAAGTTACTTACTAGATTCTATAATTGATTACTTAAACCTCTCTGACGAGCAATTCATGTTTTTCCTTGAGCAATATGTTAATCCTAATATTCATCATTGGAGATGGAATGATGAAGAAGAAAGAAGAGATCCTATCTCTAATACGGAACTAGTGAATGTAGTAAATAGATACATTGATCACGATGGTTATAAACTTGTTGTTAGTGATACGATTGGTGATAAGAATTTCTATAAATGCATTTCGACTAGAATAGGTGTTCAAGGCGAAGTTAAGAATATTATTTTTGCAGCTAAATATAAGCCGGAAATTGTGTTTGATGATGCACTGAATAACGACATTAGAATAACCAAAAATGAAAATCAATGTTTAATATATAATCGACCTATTCCTCCTACCGGAGTAATGTGGAATGACCTTGTTGATTGGTATGCAGAGGAAAAGAATATTGATGAAAATAGAGAAATCGTTTTTATAAAACGTTTGTGCGAATGCTTAGATACGAGTTTTAAAGCACAGGGAGCCAAAAGTGGTCCTGAAACCTGGATGTTGCAGGCATATTATAATTTAAAAAAGGAACTTGGTAAAGATTTGCCTGCATTGATCCCTCAGGTGTATTTGTATTATGACCCACAGACTCTTAAACAAAGAGGATACAAGCTATTTGAACATCAAAAGATGGACTTCCTGATGGTTTTCTCGCATAAAGACCGTGTAGTTATTGAAATTGATGGTAGGCAACATTACGCAGAAGGGAATTCTGCATCGCCTCGACTATATAGCGAAATGGTTCGAGCTCAGAGAGAAATGACACTGTTTGGTTATGATGTATACCGTTTTGGTGGATATGAATTTGTTGGTGCAGATTCAGATGAGAAGAAAAAAGAAGCGGTGTTGGATGATTTAAAACAATTCTTTTTACGTCTGTTCAGCAAATACAGTGCTTTATAGAAGAACTAACCATTTCAATTTTTTAGAAGAGAAATAACAAAAAGGAGGCATCCTATTTGAAAAAGAAAAAAGATGAAATAACCATCCGTTCCAGCGCAGCAGAATACTTGACTTATGTTGCATCTGTCGGCGATCAGCAGGACAGTATCGAGATGCGCTATGAGGATGAGAATATATGGCTGACACAGAAGATGATGGCCACGTTGTACGATGTGGATGTTCGCACCATAAATTATCATGTAAAAAAAATCTTCAGTGATAGCGAATTACAAGAGGATTCAGTTATCCGAAAATTTCGGATAACTGCCGCTGACGGAAAAAGCTACAGCACAAATCACTATTCCTTGGAGATGATTATTGCAGTAGGCTTTAAGGTAAATTCAGAGCGTGCGGTGCAGTTCCGTAAATGGGTCAATCAAATTGCAAAAGACTATACCATCAAAGGCTGGGTTATGGATGACGAGCGTCTCAAACGCGGAACTTATCTGACAGAAAAGTATTTTGATGAGCAGTTAGAACGAATTCGTGAAATTCGAGCAAGCGAAAGAAAGTTTTATCAGAAAATAACTGACCTGTATGCCACTGCCATTGATTACGATAAGAATTCTGCAACTACCAGGAGATTCTACGCAACAGTTCAGAATAAAATGCATTACGCAGTTCATGGTCATACGGCGGCTGAACTGATTGTAGAAAGAGCTGATCATACAAGAGAGCATATGGGATTAACTACTTGGGCAGACGCTCCTGAAGGCAAAATTAAGAAGAGCGATGTTACAGTTGCCAAGAATTATTTGAGTCAGGATGAAATGAAACAGCTGAATCGTATGGTTACTGCATACTTGGATTTTGCTGAGAACATGACATTAAGACATATTCCACTCACGATGCAGGACTGGGAAAAACGGCTTAATAGCTTTATTGAAATGTTTGATTATGGTATTTTACAGGATGCAGGGAAAGTGTCAGCTGAAATTGCAAAGCTTCATGCCGAGACTGAATTTGAAAAGTATCGTGTTATTCAGGACAGATTGTTCATGTCTGACTTTGATAAATACATGTTGGAATTGGAAGAAAATGCGAAGAAATAATAGGATCAGTTCTCCTTTTCAATGTCGGATTTTCAGCACAACAAGGTCGAGTGCATGGAAACCTGGCTAGAAGTTAGGACGAAAAATAGCTGTTGACCCGTTTTTGTAGGAAGAACGGACAAGGTTGAGGCGATGGCGGTTCCTCGCAAGATTTGACTTTTATGTTGGAATCACTATAATAGTAGAAACGAATAAAAAAGTTGAACTTTTTCCGTGGACGGGCGAGGTTTAGGCTGTGATATGGAGAGCGGAATGTATCAAGATATTTTTGCTACAGAATTTGTTGATATGTTTCCACGAACAAATGGAGATATGTTGCTACATTCCATATTAGTCTGAATAGGCTCCAGATTACCGACATCAATCCGAACCTATCGAGCCACGTTGAGACTGTGTGCCTTTTGGGCAGACGAAAAACCAGATGACAAGGTAAGAATAAGCATTGATATGGATTATCCATGATGCTTTCAGCAGTGGACAGTAAGCTGAGAATGGAAATGGGTTCAGAGAAGATGTTGCAGGCATTCTGGAGTCGCTGAGAGAACAGTACGACTATATTATTGTTGATACCTGTCCGTCACTTGGATAGCACATCATCTGTGGGTTGTTTTCGGCTTTCACCAGAATGCCGAACCCGTATTTGAAGTCAATGATGTGCAGAACCTGGTCTGCAACGATCAGGCAGTCGCCGGTGCCGAAAGCATCCGGAACCCATCTGGAAAAGTCCAGGCGCTGTTCCACAAGAACCTGCGGATCCGGACAGAGTTTTTTTGTTTCCTGCAACTGTTCCATGACATAGGTGCAGTACTGGTCCGTGCAGTCTTCCATTTCCTCATCAAACCAGATAAGGGATTCTGTCGGGTCTCGGGATGCCTGTCCAAGTGCTGTCAGGACTTTGTGTTCGCATAAGCTGTGTACATCGGTTCCCTGCTGTGCGTAAGGGCTGCTGTTATTGGGCTTTTTCGCACAGAGTGCTGCGCTTGGCGGGCAGTTTATCCAGCGGTGACTGGACGATGCGGAGAGAAAGGCGTGTTTATCAGGCATCGGAACAGGCTCAGCGATATGCAGCAGGAAGCAATCTATTTCAGAGGGTGCTATAGCGTTGGGTATCTCAAAAAGGCAGGAATTTTATAACCGAGAAAAGACGGCATTGGCGTTGAGCTGATGCCGTCTTTTTACATAGCAGTAGAGATAGAAAAAATTTAATCTATATGGTATGATAAGAAAAATACGATGTGATACTGCTATGAATTTTAAGCTGTTAAATGCACGAAAGGAATATCATATGAATGAATATTTGGAAAATCAATTAAATAAGTCGGTAGTTTATCAGCAATTAAAAGATAATTGTGAAAGGAATAATCAACATGAAGTATTGGCTCTTGTAGCGAAAGTTGGTACTTTTGCAGTTGAACGCCTAAAGACAGTGATTAAAAATATGCCTGAGTTCACCCTGCATGATGATACTCATATTTTTAATATGCTCACTATCATTGGAAAACTTATTCCGCAAGAGAACATGAGAAAATTATCTACGCCAGACTTATTCATGTTGATTGTTTCAGTATTCCTACATGATATAGGTATGGCTCCTGATGAAAAGCATATATTAGCATGGAAAAATCAACTTCCCGAGACAGAATATGACGAGGAATTAAAAGAAGAAAGAGAAAAGTTTGCTCGTTTTCGTCTAACGTATACACATCAATTAGCTGACATTGAACGGCTTGAAACAGAACAAGAGTTTTCGAAAGCGCAGCTTCTTGAAGATTATATTGTTACTGAATATATAAGAACAACTCATTCGATTCGTGCAAGGGAAGTTATCGCAAAGTATTGGGCAGGGGAAATAGTATACCAAGATACAGATTTAACGGAGGATTTGGCAACGATTTGTTTTAGCCATAATGAAAGTTACACATATTTACTCCAAATGGAAACCTTTAGAGTCTGTGGTCAAGATGAATACCTGTGTATTCCATTTGTGGCAACAGTATTACGATTAGCCGATATAATTGATTTTGACCCTAAAAGAACACCTTCTGTTCTGTTTTCTCATCTAGCTGTAAAAAATCCTGTATCGTTGAGTGAATGGAAAAAGCATCAAAGTATAAATGCATGGACAATATCGCCCAGAAAACTTTTATTTTCGGCTCAGTGCGAACATCCTGCAATTGAAGCGACTATTCTTGCTTTTTGCAATCAAATTGATGAAGAATTGAGGAATGGTACTGTTATTTTGTCTAATCTATCAGATGAGGGAATGGATATTGATGTGGAGGTCTATAAAATTTCATTGCCACCTCAAGTAGATAGAAGAAAAATACAAGCTAAAAAAGATATAATATCAGGAAAGCCTATTTATCGTTACCATGACACAAAATTTTCATTAAGTAAGAAACAAATAATTGATTTGTTAATGGGAACTAAGCTGTATGGTAAGCCAGGAGTTGCATTGCGTGAACTGTTACAAAATTCTATTGATGCTTGTTTGCTTAGACAAAAACTCTCTGAGTTATGGGGGATAGAGTACACCCCTAAAGTTAAGGTGTCATTATATACAAAAAATAATGTTGATTATTTGCGAGTAAGTGATAATGGTGTTGGCATGAACCAGCATATAATTGATAATTATTACACCAATGTCGGATGTTCATATTATTCCTCTCGAGAATTTAGTGAGTTAATGGTTTCGTTCAAATCTTCGTTCACTCCAATATCTAGATTTGGTATAGGCATACTTTCATGTTTTATGGTATGTGACTCTATGGAAGTGACAACTAGGAGAATTAGAGAAAGATTCGAGTGCGATGAAGCATTGCATATATCGATTGAAGGTTATGAAAGTCTTTTTGTCATTTCGGATTCTAATAAAAAAGAACCTGGAACGGATACTATATTAACATTGCGTCCAGTGCATCCGTGGGATAGAATGAATGAAGAAGAATTTATGCAGTGTATAAAAGGCATTGTGCCAAATCCAGCAGTACAAATTGAGATTGAAACAAACAAAGGAAGCGAATTATATTCAAGTGATTATTTTGATGATTTAGATTTAAAACCTTTATTAGATTATTCTTGGAATAATATAAAAAATATCCGTAAAATAGATATTGATTTGACTTGTGAAGCGTATGGATTTAAAGGGAAAGGTTGTATAGGAATACTTATTAAAAATGGCTTGCCAGCAGAGGAAATTGAAATATTATCAAAAGATGTTGAAATTGATGGAGAGATTTATACCCTGTCTTCAAATATAAAATATAAAACTAATTGTATTACAGAAACATCAACAAGTATTTCAGTAGATGAAGACGGTGAAATTGATACAAATACATCATGGTCGGAAAGATTTAAATCCAAAGCCTCATTATCCATACATGGAATAGAAGTTCCTTACAACTTGTTTCCTGATTATTCGAATGGGATGTCGAAAGCAGCCCTTAAAATACCATTTCCTTTTTCCTTCAGACTGGATATTGGTGTAAATAGTGACTTGAATCTAAATTCTGCAAGAGACCAGATTATTTATGATGAGAAGTGGTTGACTTTTGAAGAAAACTTATATCGAATTATTTGTAGAAGACTTAAGGATACTCTTTCGTCATCTGATTGGAAAATATTGAATGAAATAATTCAAAAAAATAATACCGACACGTTTAGCCGAGTTGCAAATAGCTTTGAGTGAGAAGTGAAAGTCAGTAATGGTTTTATCAAGGGTAAATACTTTCGTGCATAAGTTTGATAATGCAACTACAGTTGGTTTATTGCTTACTTTGGTTTTGATATTTGCATCCCAAACGGAGGTCATCTTATCAAACCCATTACACATAGTGCTGATAGCAATACCTCTTACAATTCAGACTGTATTTATATTCTTCGTTGCTTATATAGTTTCAAAGATATTTGGAATGTCACATGATATAGCAGCCCCGGCAGGAATGATAGGTGCATCAAACTTCTTTGAACTTGCTGTTGCGGTAGCAATTACTTTGTTTGGAACAACAAGTCCGGCGGCTCTTGCTACAACTGTAGGAGTACTCACAGAGGTTCCTGTTATGCTTGCACTTGTGAAAGCAGCGAATAACACGAAAGGGTGGTTTAAGTCATGAAAAAGAAGGTAGCATTTATTTGTGTTCACAACTCATGCAGAAGTCAGATGGCAGAGGCTATAGGGAATCATTTGTACGGTGATTATCTAGAGTGCTATTCAGCCGGAACAGAATTAAAGGATCAAATTAACCAGGATGCAGTCAGAATTGTAAAAGAACTATATGGAATAGATATGAATGCAAAGGGTCATCATAGCAAGCTTATTGATGAAATACCTGATCCTGATATAGCTATTTCAATGGGGTGCGATGTTGGATGTCCTTTTATAGGCAGGCCATTTGATGATGACTGGGGACTCATGGATCCGACAGGAAAATCTGACAAAGATTTTATAGAAGTAATCAAAGAAATAGAGGATAAAATCATTCAATTGAATAATAGTCTATAAATAGTAATATACTTTTGTTTATGCATCGGAATAAGAACTATATTTTTCTTCCAGCGTTTTGAAATTCCAGCATCTTGCAGCAAGGGAAAAATCCGGTTTGGCAATGCACTTCTGGTATAATTTCAGGACTTTGTTTTGCAGAGTGTCCTGAACATTGTCAATCAGGGCTTTTTCTTTCTGGAGAAGGTAAACATAGTCGGTTATTTTCTTTTCGTTGCTGAAAGAACGGAAACTTTCTACCTGATTATATTTTAACTGAGTAAGGCAGTTATCAGGAACCGGAATCATATTATATATTCTTTATATAGCCGCCTGATTTTTGCTTGAAGCCAGGCGGCTATCATGCTGTATTTTGAATGTCATGTGTAAGTTGTGATTCTTCTATAAAGGAATCTTATTTTAACAATGGATCGGCCGCAGAAACCATACAGCAACGAGTAATGTCAGAGCTTCTGCCGCAGGAACGGCGAGCCATACTCCAGTCAAACCAAATTTCAAAGGCAGTACAATCAGAAATAAAAGTAATAGTAGGAATGAACGCAAAAATGTGATCAGACCGGAGAAATATCCTTTTCCATATGCCATCATTCGAATTGCAGCAAAAATATTAATTCCTGAAAATAGAAAACCAAGTCCGTAAACTCTCATTCCGGACACTGCAATAGGAAATACAGGGCTGGATGTATCTGCGAAACAGGATACAGCAATTGGAGCAAGAAAGTATGTCAGTGTATAAATGACGATTGGAGCTACTGTGAAAAAGCGATGAGCATAGCTTTCCAGTTTTCGGCAAATTCTTATTTTTCGGTCGCCATACGCATAACTCAGAAGTGGTGCTATGCCCATAGAAAAACCAAAGTAGACACCGATAAACAAAAACTGCAGATACATGATGATGGAAACTGCGGCGACACCATCTTCACCGGCAAAGGAGAGTGCAGTGCGGTTAAATACGATGGTTGTAACTGCAATAGCAAGTTGATTGACAAATTCGGATGCACCATTTATCATACAATGCATGGCTTCCCGCAAGGATAAGTTATGCAAGGTAAATGAAAGATACTTTTGTTTATGGATAAAATAATAAATTCCCATAGAAAATGACAATACCAGCCCAAGAATTGTTGCCAGTGCAGCACCATAGATTCCCATTTGCATTTGTCCGACCAGAATATAGTCCAAAACGATATTCAAAATACCACCGGACAGTGCAGTTATAAAGCTATATGTGGGGGCACCGTCCACGCGGATAAAATATGTAAACAGTTCCTTGCCGATTACGACGGGAGCTGCCAAAAGCCACCAACGTGCGTATGTTTTACACCCTGCAATTGTCACGGGGGTTGCACCGAGTATGGTCAGAATTGCTGAGAGATTCGTAAGAATCATCAGGGAAACGAGGCATCCAAGCAAAATAGCTGCAAAAGAGCTGACAGAAAAGGAGCGGTCTGCTTCCTTTTTTCTGTTTCCTCCAATGTGCAAAGCTGTGACAGCGCTGCCGCCGGTGGCAAATACAAGTGCAATTCCGGTCAATACATTTACAATAGGATAAACAATGTTAATAGAAGCCAGTGCATTGGTTCCGACATATGTAGAAACAAAAATACCATCAATAATGGTATAGACTGTGTTAAATAATGATGTTAGATATGTCGGAACAATAAATTTTAATAGTTTTGTGAATCGAACTTCTTTTTCAGAAGCAAAAATTAAAGCATTTTCCATAAAAATTTCCTCCCTTGATGGAAGTATAAACCTTAAAGTAGCTTGAAGGTCAACGTGAAAAATAGTATAGTGGATAAATAGTAGTAAGTTTTAAAACCAGGAAGGGAAGAACCATGGATAAAAAATTTCAAATTGGAGAAATAGCCCGTTTTTTTGATATGCCAGCATCTACGTTTAGGTATTGGGAGGATAAGGGGATTTTACATCCCAGAAAGAAAATTGAAAATCAATATCGGGAATATGCAATTGAAGATTTAATGACCATTTCAGATGTCATTTTTTATAAAAATCTTGGGTTAGAGTTAAAGGAAATTCGTGGAATGGATGCCGCAACGCCTGAGCAGCATGGAAAATTATTTTCTGAGAAACTTGTAGAATTGGAACATCAACAAGAACTGCTTGCACGTCGGATGGAGAAATTACGCTATCATATGAAGGCGTTGAAGACATTGGAGGAATTGAAAACACAGATATATCAAGAGTCTGATATTGATACAGCTTGTATTGTATCTTTTGACTTAATTGAAAGGGACAAGCTGCGTCAGTATATTGAAAATCCATATCTTTATTCGCGGGTGCAGCATACGCAAACACTTCCACAGGAACAACGTGGGCTTACTATACCAGCGGAAATGAGTTCCTTATTTCCAAAATCCAGTATTCTTTGGCAAAAAAAGTCAAATCGATATGTAACTTTTTTGATGAGGGAAGAAGTGACAGAGGGTTTTCCTAATAACCTCAACGAACACTTATCACGTATTCAGGAATCACACCGTACCAGTGCAATCATCAGCCGCTTTTTGCTCTGTGCACAGGAAAACGGAAAGACATATGATTTCTATAAGACGTTTGTAGAAATCATATGAAAGAGCAACATTTATGGCAACTGTGAAAGCACTGACCAGCTATGAATGAGTTTTAAGAAGACCGAAATTCAAAGCAAGATGGAGAGAGTTTCGGTCTTTAATTAAACCACAGACCGACAGGCGGATGAGCAGGCCAACTATCGGAATCATGGCAGCGGATAGCGGTATCGTCGCTGGAATTTGATTTGGGAATCTTAGCCATTTCAGTAACCAGATCTTTGCGGGGAACCCGGTAATTGGTTTCGTATTGAGCGAGACGGTTCGCTCCTTTATCGCCCCAGCCAGGAGCTGCACCGAGTTCTGTCTGTGTCATATTCCGGAATGTCCGGATTTTTTTATTTTATCACCAATTGTCATATCAGCTTTCCAGAACAGGTGAATGCTGTATAAATCCTCAAATACTCCTTGCAATAAAAAAATACAGCAATTATAATATAAATACAAAAGCTGGATGCGGAGGCTGACTTCTGAAAACAAAGAAAGGAAGTATAAAAATGGCGAAAATTTTAATCAGTCCGTCCAAATATTTACAGGGTGCGGGAGAAATGAAGAATCTTGGAACTTATGCTGCAAAGAGTGGAAAAAAAGCGTTGGTTCTGATCAGTAAAGGCGGATATAAAAGAATCGGTAAAACGATCGAAGAGAGCTTTGCTGAGAGTACCTGTGAGGTGGTTTTTGATTATTTTAACGGAGAATGCTGTAACAGTGAGATTGATCGTCTGGTAAAGATCGTAAAAGATGAGCAGTGTGATCTTACCATTGGTATTGGTGGAGGAAAGATCTTTGATACAGCGAAGGCAGTTGCATACTATGCGGGAACACCGGTATTTATCTGCCCGACGATCGCATCTACAGATGCCCCTTGCAGTGCTTTGTCTGTTATTTATACAGAAGAAGGAGTTTTTGAAAAATATCTGTTTCTTCCGGCGAATCCGAATCTTGTTCTGATGGATACAGATATCATCACCAAATCGCCGGTTCGTCTTACTGTGGCTGGTATGGGAGATGCACTGGCAACATATTTTGAGGCAAGGGCATGCAAGAGAAGCGGAGCAACTTCCTGTGCAGGAGGTAAGACAACAGAGGCTGCCATGGCACTGGCTGAACTTTGCTTTAATACCTTGATGGATGAGGGCGTAAAAGCTAAGATAGCTCTGGAAGCAGGCGTATGCACACCGGCAGTTGAGAAAGTGATTGAGGCTAATACACTTCTTTCTGGAATTGGTTTTGAAAGTGCAGGACTTGCAGGTGCACATGCGATCCATAACGGATTTACTGTACTGGAAGAATGCCATCATATGTATCATGGAGAAAAAGTTGCATTCGGAACCATCACACAGCTGGTACTGGAGAATATTCCCCAGGAAGATCTGGAAGAGATCATCTTATGGTGCATTGAAGTAGGACTTCCTGTTACTCTGGCAGAGCTTGGAGCTGGGAAGGTAACTGATGAGCAGCTTATGAAAGTTGCCACAACTGCATGTGCGGAGAATGATACACTTCACAACATGCCATTTGAAGTTACACCGGAAACTGTATTTGCAGCAATCAAAGCGGCAGATGCATATGGAAGATATTACCTGGATGAGGAATAAACAGATAAAAAGTAAATAGCTGATATAAAAATTGCAATCTGCAGAAACAAGAGTTATCAAGTATTGTTATCCTGCAGGTTGCTTTTTTTTATGTATGGCTGTAATATAACAGAAAGATCAGTAAATATCGGAACAGAAAACATACGGAGGAATATTTGTGGCAAAAAAACGAAAACCCAAAATGGAGCTTCGATATTATAAGATGCCGGAGGGGAGCCCCATCCTTGCATTGCTTGGACAGAAGTGGGTTCAGAATTATGGGAACGATATCGATTATCTCCATTTTCATAATTATCTGGAAATCGGATTCTGCTATGAAGGACAGGGATTTATGATACTTGGAGAGGATAAGGTACAGTTTCATGACCGGGATTTTACGGTGATCCCATCCAATTATCCACATACCACAAACAGTGATATTGGAACTATCAGCCGCTGGGAGTATCTTTTTATTGATGTAGAAGGATTCCTGGATAAATTTATTAATAATTCGGTAAAAAAAGAAAAAATCGTTCAGCGGATCAACTCCAGATCACTTTTTCTGAATGAAAAAGAAAACCGATCCATGGCAGGTAAGATCCTTAAGATCCTGGATATCATGCGGGATGGAGAGGAATTTTATCTGGAAGAAGCTAAGGGAGTTTTGGCATCGCTTCTTGTGGAAATCGCAAGGATAAACCGGGATTCAGGCGAAGAACGTTGCAGCGAAGGCAGAGGAAAAGTCATGGATATGATCTCCAGGTTCCAGGAATATATTTCTGATCATTATATGGAGGATCTTCGTATTGACGAACTGGCAGAATACTGTCATATCAGTGAAACTCATTTGCGCCGGATATTTACGACTTATATGAAGATGAGCCCGCTGGAATACATCAATACGATCCGTATCCAGGCGGCCTGTGATTATCTGAAAAAAACAGATCAGCCAATTGCAGATATAGCACATAAGTGTGGTTTTACCACCAATTCCACATTTAACCGGAATTTTCGTCAGGTTACGGGAATGACACCTCTGGAGTGGAGAAAACGTCCGGAGAACTATGAACAGCAGCTTCTTAAGTTTGACATCCATTCAGAGGAAGGCTGGTAAAACAACAAAACCAGATCTGTGGATCTGTCACGACAGAATAGAAATATCAGACTGTATGTGGATCAGGCGGATAGAAAGAGGTAAGAAATGTACGATTACAGGATTGTGGAGCAGGTCTCCAGAAAAAAGAAACATATGTCAGGAACTCTCAGAAAAGTAATGGTGATCTTTGCGGTGATTTTTGTACTGATGGGTATCACGATCTCTCAGGCATTTATGCTTCCGGGATTTCTTCTGGCGCTGCTATATTTTGTTTATGACATATTCAGCCAGAGAGACTATGAATATACCATGGAAAACGGACAACTGACCATAGATGTGATCTATGGAAAAAAATATCGTAAAACAGCTCACGTGCTGAATCTTGAGGAGATGGAAGTGACAGCACCTCACTATCATGAAAAAGTGGCAAAATATAAAAAGAATACCGGAACGGAGAAACTGAAAAAATACGATTATACCTCTTATGAAGATGATGTGCCTTACTATACCATGATCATTCAGGAAGATGGACGTAAAATAAAACTTCTTCTGGATCTGACAGAGGAAATGCTGCATACGATGAAAACGCAGTTTCCTGAAAGGGTTTATTTTGCATAATATACAGAAATGTTTGTAAAATATATATAAAAAACAATATGAAATTTTATGAAATAGAAACAAAAGCCTTCTTTTTTGACAAAAAATGTTCGCATAATGTCAAAAAAGAAGGCTTTTTTTGAAATTTTGATGAACGTAAAAAGAGAAAATCCTCAAAGTGCATATTTTTTGTAAAAATATAGCGTGACAATAGTGCACAATCAATAAAATGGTTGAAATTGCACATTATATGAACGATTCTGCAAACTATAGAGGAAATACGGATGCTATAATCTATTCATAAGCAAACGGGAAATGCTTAATAAAGGAGGAAAAGTAAATGAAGAAAAAATTACTCGCAGTATTAATGACAGGTATCATGGCAATGTCTTTTGCTGCAACTACTACAGCAGTATATGCAAAGGGTGATGACGATAACACCCTGACTGTATGGGCATGGGATCAGAACTTCAACATCAAGGCTATGAATATTGCAGGTGAGCAGTATGCAAAGGATCACGAAGGATTCAAGGTTGATGTAGTTGAGACATCTTCCGATGACTGCCAGACGAAACTTACAACAGCTGCAAACGCCGGAGATTACAGCACACTTCCGGACATCGTTCTGATGCAGGACAACAGCTACCAGAAATATCTGAAGAGCTATCCGGACGCTTTCACAGATCTGAAAGACATGGACATCAACTGGGATGATTTTGGAAAACTGAAACAGTCCTACTCCATGGTAGATGATACACATTACGGTGTTCCATTTGATAATGGTGCAACAATCGCCTGCTACCGTACCGATATCCTGGAAGAGGCAGGATACACCATCGATGACCTTACAGATATCACATGGAGTAAATTCGAGGAGATCGGTAAAGATGTTCATGAGAAAACCGGTAAATACCTCCTTACAAGTGAGGCAACAGGCGGCGATACTCTGATGATGATGATCCAGTCCTGTGGAGCAAACTTCGTAAATGAGGATGGAGAAGCTTACATTGTAGGAAATGATGTAGCTGAGAAATGTGTAGATCTTTATGTAGACCTTGTAAAGAACGATGTTGTTAAATTAGTAAACAACTGGGATGAGTACATCTCCACAATCACAAGCGGTGAGGCAGCAGGTATCGTTAACGGTAACTGGATCACAGCTACACTGATGGGAACAGAGGATCAGAAGGGTCTGTGGCAGATCACAACAATGCCGAAAGTTGACGGTGTTGACACAGCTACAAACTATGCGAACAACGGTGGTTCTTCCTGGTATATCACATCCAACTGCAAGAACGTAGAGCTTGCTGAGGACTTCCTTGCAAGCACATTTGGTTCCAGTACAGATTTCTATGATGCGATCCTTCCGGAAACAGGAGCAATCTCCTGCTACCTGCCAGCTGGTGAGTCTGACGTTTACAACGAGCCAAGCGAGTTCTTCAACAACCAGCCAATCTTCTCAACAATTGTAGAGTACTCTTCACACATTCCGGAATTCACAAAGACTCCGTATCACTATGAGGCAAGAGAGTGCATCAACACAGCAGTTGTTAATATCGTAAACGGCGCAGACAAAGAGTCTGCACTTCAGGAAGCACAGGATACACTGGCATTCAAGATGACAGAGTAAGATCTGAAAGCTGCATTCTGAAATGAATAAGTAAATACGAAGCAGGGGACTGCATGCAGTCCCCTGTCTTATGTAAAGGCTTAAGAGGTTTGAAAGGAGGAGTTCCTGTGAATTCCAAAAAAAGTGGCATGTCTCTGGTAGCGAAACAGAGAGCGGCAGGCTGGATCTTTCTGGCACCTGCAACCATCATGATCGCTATCATGAGTTTTTATCCGATGATCCGTGCATTTGTTATTTCTTTACAGACAGGTGCCGGAGCAAACATGAGGTTTGCGGACCCGATCTTCAGTAACTACAAACGTATCATGATGGATAAAGTATTTCAGCAGTCCATCGTCAACACATTTTTATATCTTATTATTCAGGTACCGATCATGCTGGTCCTTGCGATCCTGCTTGCACAGCTTCTGAATAACAAAGATCTGAAATTCAAAGGATTTTTCCGTACATGTGTATTCCTTCCATGTGCGACATCTCTGGTATCTTATTCTCTGATCTTCCGTTCCATGTTTGCAACAGACGGTCTGATCAACAGTATCCTGATCAAACTTGGAATTTTAACAACCGGTTATAACTTCCTTGGAAACTCCACAAGTGCAAAGATTGTTATTATCATCGCGCTGATCTGGAGATGGACTGGATATAACATGGTATTTTATCTTGCAGGACTTCAGAATATTGAATATTCTGTATACGAGGCAGCAAAGATCGATGGTGCCAACGGCTGGAAGACTTTCTGGAAAATTACCGTACCACTTCTGAAACCGACAATTATCATGACATTTATTATGTCGATCAATGGTACACTGCAGTTGTTTGATGAGTCTGTCAACCTGACAAAAGGTGGCCCGGCGAACTCAACCATCACAATGTCCCATTATGTTTATAATACATGCTTCATCAACGTGCCAAACTTCGGATATGCGGCAGCAATGTCATTTATCATATTTATCATGGTAGCGATCCTGGCCTTTATCAATTTGAAAGTAGGTGATACACGTGACTGAGAAAAAGAATAAATCCGCAATTCAGAGAAGATTGATCCCTACATATATTTTTCTGATCATCGTATCATTTATCTCTGTATTTCCACTGTACTGGATGATCTCTGCGGCAACCAATACATCCACAGATGTATCCAGAGGCCGTATCCTTCCGGGTACATATTTTATGCAGAACTTTAAAAACCTGACTGCACAGCAGCCGCTGTGGAGAGCTCTTGGAAACTCTCTGTTTTATGCAGTTCTTACTACAGTGATCTGCCTTCTGATCTGTTCTATCGCAGGTTATGGCTTTGAGGTATATCATGACAGATGGAAAGACAGACTGTTTTCCACCCTGCTTCTTGCAATGATGGTTCCGCAGGTTGCAACGATGGTTCCTTTATTTAAGATGTTTTCAAAAGCCGGACTCTTAAATACAGCGGTAGGTTTTATCCTTCCGATCATTTCCACACCATTTATGATCATGATGTTCCGTCAGAATGCCAGAGCATTTCCTATCGATATCATTGAGGCAGCACGGATTGACGGATTAAGCGAGGTAAGGATCTTTTTCCAGATGTTTATCCCGACTATGAAATCTACTTATGCGGCGGCAGCAGTTATCACATTTATGAATGCATGGAATTCCTATCTGTGGCCGAAGGTAATCATGACAGATAATAAGGCGATGACCATGCCGATGTTGATCGCCAATCTGATCACAGGATATGTAACGGATTACGGCATGCTGATGTGCGGCGTATTATTCTGTTCCATTCCGACCATGATCGTATTCTTCGTATTACAGAAACAGTTCGCAGAGGGTATTACCGGAGCTGTAAAATAATTTTAAAACAAAAAGGATGCTGCCGAAATCTGTAGGTATATTGTATAATATGCTTTAACTGGATCACGCAGCATTCTTTTTATACCAGATCAACTGTGGATCAGTTGTCTGGTATAAATTTTCTCAGAGAAGAGGATGCTTTTGTCCGCTTGATGTGAATCAAATCATAAGGAGATAAAAAATGGCAGAGCAGATTAGATACAGCCATTATCTGCACGGTGGCGATTACAACCCTGAGCAGTGGCTGGACAGACCGGATATTCTGAAAAAAGATATCGAATATTTCAAAAAAGCCCATATCAATACCGTTTCCATGGGAATGTTTTCCTGGGCAGTGCTGGAGCCAGAAGAGGGAAGATATAACTTTGACTGGCTGGAAGAAGTGATCGATAATCTGTATAAAGAAGGAATTTATACGATACTTTCCACACCATCCGGAGCAAGACCGAAATGGATGGCAGATAAATATGAAGAAGTTCTTCGCATGGATCCGGATCGCACAAGAAGATTTTTCGGTGGAAGACATAATCACTGTTATACTTCTCCAGTATACAGGGAAAAAGTCTACAATATTAATAAGAAGCTTTCTGAACGTTTCGGAAAACATCCCGCAGTGCTTTTGTGGCATATTTCCAATGAATATGGCGGAGAATGCCACTGTCCTCTGTGCCGGGAAAAATTCCGGGAATGGCTGAAAGAAAAATACGGGACCATCGAAAATTTAAATTCCAGCTGGTGCACAACGTTCTGGAGCCATACCTATAACAGCTTTGATCAGATCGAAAGTCCTTCGCCAAAGGGGGAAAATGCTCTTCATGCACTTACCTTGGACTGGAAACGTTTTGTTACAGACAGGACTGTGGATTTTATGAAGCATGAGATTTCTGCGATCCGTGCAGGTGGTTCCGAGCTTCCGGCAACCGCCAATCTGATGTATGACTACAACGGACTGGACTATAAAAAATTTAAGGATGTTATGGATATTGCATCCTGGGATAATTATCCAAGCTGGCATAAAAAAGACAATTATACCACAGCGTTGGACGGAGCCATGCAGCATGATCTTATGCGAAGCATCAAGAAAGCACCGTTTCTTCTGATGGAATCCTGTCCCTCTGCGACCAACTGGAAGCCTATCAACAAGCTGAAAAAACCAGGAATACATCTGGCTGCCTCTCTGCAGGCAGTTGCTCATGGTTCAGACAGTGTTCTGTATTTCCAGCTTCGTCAGAGCCAGGGAGCCTCTGAGAAATTCCATGGTGCGGTGATCGATCACTACGGTGGGGATGATACCCGTATTTTCCGCGAAGTGACAGAGGTAGGAGAAGCGTTGGAGCAGATCCGGGAAACTGCTGGAAGCGTGACGAAGTCTCCGGTGGCTGTTCTCTATGACCGGGAAAATGACTGGGCGCTGAAGGATGCGCAGGGACCTCGAAACGAGGATATGCATTATCAGGAAACTGTACTGAAACAGTATCGTGCTCTCCGAAGAAAAGGCTATAATACAGATGTCATCAATATGGAACATGATCTGTCCCGGTACCGTTTGGTAACGGCACCGATGGCCTACATGTTTTATCATGGATATGCCGAAAAGCTTCGCGCTTTTGCAAAAAACGGTGGTACTTTGGTAATTTCCTACTGGTCCGGACTTGTAGATGAAACAGATAAATGTTATCTGGAGGGAACCCCTCACGGACTGATGGAAGCAGCTGGTATCCGTACGGAAGAGATCGATGCACTTTATGACTGGGAAGAAAACGTAGGTATCCCGGAAACAGGAAATCATCTCAGACTTACAGAAAGCTATACCTGTAAAAATCTCTGCGAGCTTGCAGAGGTTTCCGATGCGGAAGTACTGCTGCGTTATGGAAGGGATTTCTATCAGGGGTATCCGGTACTGACTCACAAGAAATATGGAAAAGGCCATGTTTACTATGTAGCGGCAGATATGGAAGCAGCCTTTTATGAGGATTTTCTGGGAAGGGCAGCAGAGGAAGCAGGCGTGAAGATGCCGCTTACATTTATACCGGAAGGTATTTCTGTGACAACCAGAGAAAATGAGGATACGGAATATCTGTTTATCCAGAACTTCGGAGAAAAGACAGAAACAGTTTCTGTCTCGGGGGATTACGAAGTTCTCTACGGATCAACAGATGAAAATATTGCTCCGCTTGCCACCAGGATTTTAAAGCGGAAAAAATAATCACAGTAAAAAACACAGCAAAAAGTATAAAGCATATTTGTTTTCGGACGGTATGCTTTTTACTGCTGTCTGGGAAAGAGAAGGTAAAATGGCAGGTACACCAAAAGAAGAGATAAAAAGAATAGCGGATCAGTTTGCATTTACCGGAGAACTGGTTTCCTGCGGCCCCTGCGGAAGCGGGCATATCAACGAAACCTATATGCTTAGATATCGGATCGGAGAGATGGGGTCCATTAAGGTGATCCTTCAGAAGATCAATCGGGAGATCTTTCAGAAACCGGAAGAACTGATGGAGAACATTGCCGGAGTCACCGGGCATCTGAAAAAGAAAGTTCTTCAGAAGGGAGGAGATCCGGAACGGGAGGTTCTGAACCTGATTCCGACAAAGGACGGGAAGGCATTCCTGACAGATGAAAACGGAGAATGCTGGAGAGCTTATATTTTTATTACCGATGCAGTAAGCTATGATCTGGCAGAAAAACCGGAGGATTTTTATGAAAGTGCAGTTGCATTTGGAAAATTCCAGGAAATGCTAGCAGATTACCCGGCAGAGACTCTGCATGAAACGATAAAGGATTTCCATGATACAAAGAAACGTTTTCAGACTTTGAAAAATGCCATAGAGAAGGACAGCTGTCATCGTGCCGCATCCGTAAAAGCAGAGATCGCATTTGCGTTTCAGCATGAGTATCTGGCAAATGTATTCGGTGAGCTTCTGGCAAAAGGTGAGGTGCCCCTTCGGGTAACACACAACGATACGAAGCTGAATAACGTTATGATCGACCTGGAAACAGGAAGGGGAATCTGTGTAGTGGACCTGGACACGGTTATGCCGGGACTTGCTATGAATGATTTTGGAGATTCCATTCGTTTCGGGGCCAGCACTGCATTGGAGGATGAGAAAGATTTAAGCAAAGTTTCCTGTGATATGGAGCTCTATGAAATCTATGTAAAAGGCTTTCTGGAAAGCTGTGGAGATAAGCTCAGTGCAAAAGAGATCGAGATGCTTCCCATGGGAGCTAAGGTGATGACTTATGAATGCGGCATTCGCTTTCTTACCGATTATCTGGAAGGAGATCATTATTTTAAGATCGACCGGGAAGAACATAATCTGGACCGCTGCCGCACACAGTTTAAGCTGGTGGCAGATATGGAACAGAAATGGGATACTATGCAGACGATCGTGAAAAAATATCAGAAATAAAAAACAGGGGTTTTTACAATGGAGGTAAAGCGATGAGCGAAACAAAAGGAAGAGTGACTATTCCGACAGATCTGGATGTGATTCCGGAGACACTGAAAATGCTGGATGAGTGGGGTGCAGATGCCATCCGTGACTGTGACGGAACGGAATTTCCAGCAGAACTGAAGAAAACCGGCGCAAAGATTTATGCAACCTATTATACCACCAGAAAGGACAATGCCTGGGCAAAGGCCCATCCGGAAGAAATCCAGCAGATGTATATCATGACATCTTTTCACACGGCAGTGTCGGATACTCTGGAGATCCATCTGATGGATCATCTGTATCCGGATATGCTGGCTGTGAATACAAGAGATGATATCAGAAGATGGTGGGAAGTCATTGACCGGACTACAGGGGAAGCTGTCAGTACAGAGGAATGGTCATACGATGAAGAAAACGGAAATGTTGTGATCAGGCCGGCGAAAGAGTTTCATGAGTATACGGTAAGCTTTCTTGCATATATCATGTGGGATCCGGTACATATGTACAATGCAGTTGTCAATGACTGGAAGGATGTAGAGCCTCAGATCACTTTTGATGTGCGTCAGCCCGCAACACGTGCACATTCCATGGATCGCCTCCGCAGATTTCTGGATTCCCATGATTATGTGAATGTAGTACGATTTACTACCTTTTTTCACCAGTTCACACTGATCTTTGATGAGATGGCACGGGAAAAATATGTAGACTGGTTCGGATATTCTGCTTCGGTGAGTCCCTATATCCTGGAACAGTTTGAGCAGGAAGTGGGATATAAGTTCCGCCCGGAGTTTATCATTGATCAGGGATATATGAACAACACTTATCGGATCCCGTCGAAAGAATTTAAAGATTTCCAGGCTTTCCAGAGACGGGAAGTGGCGAAGCTTGCAAAGGAAATGGTAGACATTGTCCATGAATACGGAAAAGAGGCCATGATGTTCATGGGCGATCACTGGATCGGTATGGAGCCCTTTATGGATGAGTTTGCTTCCATCGGGCTGGATGCGGTAGTGGGAAGCGTCGGAAACGGAGCGACCTTACGTTTGTTCAGTGATATTAAACATGTAAAATATACAGAGGGAAGATTTCTGCCGTACTTTTTCCCGGACACCTTCCATGAGGGCGGGGATCCTGTAAAAGAGGCAAAAGTAAACTGGGTGACTGCAAGAAGAGCTATCCTTCGAAGTCCGATCCAGAGAATTGGATACGGCGGTTATCTGAAACTGGCTCTGGAATTTCCGGATTTTGTACAGTATATCAAGGAAGTCTGCCAGGAATTCCGTGTGCTCTACGACAATATCCAGGGAACCACACCGTACTGCGTAAAACGTGTGGCAGTTTTAAATTGCTGGGGAAAAATGCGCTCCTGGGGCAACCATATGGTACATCATGCCATCTATTACAAGCAGAATTATTCCTATTTCGGAATTATCGAGGCATTAAGTGGTGCGCCTTTTGATGTGTCCTTTATCAGCTTTGATGATATCCGTCAGGATAAAGATCTGCTGAATGATTTTGATGTGATCATCAATGTAGGTGATGCGGATACTGCACAGTCCGGTGGTGAGAACTGGGCAGATCCGAAGATTCTTACAGCTGTGCGGAAATTTGTCTATAATGGCGGCGGATTTATTGGCGTCGGTGAACCGGCAGCTCATCAGTGGCAGGGAAAATTCTTCCAGCTGGATGACATCCTTGGTGTAGAGGAAGAAAGAGGATTTAATCTTAATACCGATAAATACAACTGGGAAGAGCATAAAGATCATTTTATCCTGAAGGATACAGACGGAACCGTAGATTTCGGTGAGGGGAAAAAGAATATCTTCGCACTTCCGGATACGAAGATCCTTATCCAGAAAGATCAGGAAGTCCAGATGGCAGTAAAAACCTTCGGAAAAGGCCGGGGCGTTTATATCAGCGGACTTCCGTACAGCTTTTGCAACAGCCGTATTCTTTACAGAGCCGTACTCTGGTCAGCGGCAGCGGAAGGTGAGCTTCATCGTTGGTTTTCTTCCAATTATAATGTGGAAGTACATGCTTATGTGAAAAATAAAAAGTATTGTGTGGTAAACAACACCTATGAGCCACAGGACACTACGGTTTACACAGGGGATGGAAAGAGCTTTGACCTTCATCTGGAAGCTAATGAGATCCGCTGGTATCAGATCTGAGAAAGCAGGATACAGGTTTACTGATAAAGAAAAGCTGTGAAATTGTCTGAGGGCGTTGACAGAGAAAAAAACTTATAATATAATAAATCCATTCCAAAAGTAGGAAAACAAAGCTGTTGTAATAGAGAAAATCTATTATAACAGCTTTTTGTTATTGCTGACAAACAATTTTACTTACAAAGAGGAGGGATTTATGAACAAAAAGATCAAAACCCTGTTTTGCAGAAAAAGAGTGCTTTTTCTCCGGAAAATAAAAGCAGAAAAAGCAGTATTGTGATAAAATAAAAGAAAAATATTTCAAAGATAAAATGATCAGAAGAAAAGAGGCAGATAGATTATGACAAAAGCAGAAAAAAAGACACTGAAGCTTTCAGTAGAGAAGCCTCAGTATATTACAGTAAATGATATTACTTACGCACAGGTGGATTCCTGGTTCGGACATTGCAGGCGGGATCTGAAACTGGATATAATCTACCCGGAAACAAAAGATGGAAAAATCTATCCCTGCATCCTCTGGATCTGCGGAGGCGCATGGCTGATGATGGATAAATCCGCACATAATCTTTATCTGAGCAGATTGGCATCCAGTGGCTTTGTAGTGGCAAGTGTGGAGTATCGTACTTCTAATCAGGGCCCGTATCCCATGCCGCTGCAGGATGTAAAGGCAGCTATCCGTTATCTGAAAGCCCATGCAGACCGGTTCCGCATCAACAAAGAGCAGATAGGAGTTATGGGAGAGTCTGCCGGAGGATATCTTACCTGTATGGCTGCGCTGGACAATGATCCGGCTCTGGATGTGGGAGAGTATCTGGAAGAATCCAGTAAGGTACAGGCTGCCTGCCCATGGTATCCGCCTACGGATCTTTCCGCATTTCCGTGTGAATCTGCAGAAAAATGTGCTTCTTCCGCAGAATCCCTTCTGCTTGGATTTAATTCCATGTTAAATAAAGAAAAGGCATACCAGAGCAGTCCGGTTTCCAAGGTTACGAAGGATGCACCGCCATTTCTGATCATCCATGGAAACTGCGATCAGGTCGTTCCTTATGTTCAGTCGGAAACTTTATACGGACTTCTGGAGAAAAAAGACTGTGATGTCACTTTGCTGACACTGGATGGCGCAGACCATGCAGATATCCAGTTTTTCCAGGATGAGGTATGGAACCGGATCGCAGAGTTTTTCCATGAAAAACTGAAATAAATAAAAGACAGGAGCACAGATCGTCCAGCAGTTGTTGCAAATATGTGATCCTGAAAAGACCAAAATAGAAAAGAGAAACACAAATGATAACATTAAACGATTATCTGTATTCCGGAGATACGCTTCTCCGGATACTGAAGAAATACATTCGGGATCTTAGGACAGAGGCGAAGGAAAAACATAATGAGATCGATCTGGTACACTGTAATTTTTTGATCCAGATCCAGGAGCTTCTGGAGCATAATGATTTCCTCACTGCCCAGTCTCAGAGGATCCGGGAATTTTATAAATATATGGCAGGGGAATATCCGTTTCTGGCGTTTACCTTCAAGGGAAGAATCAAATCCCTGATCCGTGCGGAGGAAAAATTTAACGGATATGTAGTAGAATTTATTTATGACTACTATAAAGAATATGGGGAATATCCTTCCGTATCCCAGATCAAGGAACGGTTAAGCTGTTTCCGCGATTTTATTGCCTACAGGATCGTTATCGCCATGCCCAGATGTCATCTGAAAAATGGTGAGAATGTCAGAGAAGAAGAGCTTCGTTATCTTTATGAGATCGCCAATATACTTCCGGGATTTCTGGAAGAAAGAGGATTTACCGCAGAGCCGGCCAGAGGAGTGCAGGAAAGTACATCGCCACTGCTCAGCAGGGAAGCAAAGCCTTACTATAGGGATTACATCTGTAATAACAGTGAGGATGATTATCAGTCCCTGCATATCACGTTTTATGATAACAGTTCCCGAAGCTATATGGAAGTACAGCTGCGGACCAAAGAAATGGATGATGTTGCGGAGATTGGTTCCGCCAACCATTTAAGCTATGAGAAAAAACAGGAAAGTGAACGCAGGAGAAGGGACGCGGTTCCCCAGGGGGAATGTATCTATTTTGACGAGGCCTATGAGCGGGGTATGCGGCTTCTTGGACTGGATCTTGCTGCGCTGGATGTCAATATGTTTGGTGCGGTAAATAACAGCCTGATCAATGATGGCTGCGGACTGTTCCGCGGAAGGATGATCCTTCCTTATGAGCATCTTTCTCGTTTTCAGAATGATATCGTTGACTGAGGGAGGATGACATGAAAGACTTGACAAAAGGGAAGCCTTCCACATTGATCCTGTCCTTTGCGCTTCCTGTATTTCTGGGAAATCTCTTGCAGCTGACGTACAGCCTGGCAGATACCCGGATCGTGGGAAGCTTTCTTAAAGAAGATGCGCTGGCGGCAGTAGGGGCCACCAGTCCTTTAAGCGGGCTGATCATCGGTTTTCTGATGGGCCTTGCAAATGGATTTGCCATTGTCACCGCACAGAAATTCGGTGCCGGAAACCGGGAAGAAGTACGAAAATCTTTTGCGCTGTCTCTTGTAATGGGCAGCGTGATTTCTCTGATCCTGACTGTTTTGGGACTTTTGTTTCTGCATCCGATCCTGAGGTTCCTGAATGTTCCGGATCATTTGACGGGAACTGCCAGGCAGTATATCTTTATTATTATCGCAGGTATGCTGGCAACGTTTCTTTATGATACCTGCGCGGCATCTCTGCGCGCACTTGGGGATACGGTGACGCCTCTTGTGATCCTGGCAGTGTCTGTAACTTTAAATATCGCAGGAGATCTGTTTTTTATTCTGGTAGTAAAAGCAGGAGTTCAGGGAGCTGCCGTTGCCACGGTACTTTCACAGACGCTGGCATTTCTTATATGCTGGTTTTACATGATCCGCAGGTATGAGATCCTACGGCTGAAAAAAGAGGATTTTTTCGGTCTCGAAAGAAATATGATGAAAAATATGCTGAGTGCCGGACTTTCTATGGGACTTGTAAGCTCTCTTGTAAATCTTGGTACACTGGCACTTCAGACCTCCATCAATCGGCTGGGAAGAGATATCATTGTGGCACATACAGCAGCTCGTAAGATCACAGAGATGTTTATGATCATGTTTGGCGTGTTCGGCCAGACCATGGCGATCTTCTGTGGCCAGAACGCAGGTGCAGGGAGAATGGACCGGGTACGCTATGGAATTGGTCTTGCAGTTCTGTATACCTGTATCTGGTCCGTGATGACTGTGATCTTCAGTTTTACCATTGGAAAACAGCTGATCTATCTGGTCACAGGAAGCCATAATGAAACGGTGATCCGCAATGCCGCCAATTATCTTAAATTTGATACGATCTTTTATTTCGTAACGGCTGTGATCAGTGTCCTCAGAAATGCTATGCAGGGCCTTGGAGAAACGGTGATCCCTTTGGTTTCCAGTGCGCTGGAGATGATCGGAAAAGTAGTGATCGCGGTGACTCTGGTGCCACTTCTCGGATATACCGGCGTGATCGTAGCAGAACCGATAGTCTGGGTCATTATGGTGATCCCGCTGATCGTGAAGATACTTAAGATGCCGGAATTAAAGAAAACAGTCTGAGAGATTCGAAGATCCGATGAGAAAGATTCGCGTGAAAAATAAAAAGCACATTGTATGGAATGAGCCGCCACCGGAAAGTATGACTTTTGGGGTGGTTCAACCATAGCAATGTGCTTTCTTTAATTTTACATAGTTTCTGTCGCTTCTTTTACGTTTTCCTTTTCAGGAAAGATATGTCTGAAAATAAAACGTACGATCGGACCTGCATAGATTAGCTGCCAGAAGAATGCCATCGGGAAGTTGAATGCGGTTGTCTGAAGCCATACAGCTACAAACTGATTTCCTGCATCCTTAAAGAGAATGGTTGCCGCGAGGCTCATTAACGGGCACATGAAAGCAACGGAAGGAACGGAGATCGCAAGGATCCTGCTGAACGGATGGCAGCTTTTGAAATCTACCATGCGCATTGCACAACCAAAAGCAAGCTTGGATACAAGGAAGAAGTCAAGGATAAATGCGATCGGTCCCATGATCACCAGTTCATGAAAAGCGTCAAGGAACACACGGTTTGTCATACTCCCTGTGTTCAGGGAAATGTTGTAGCAAATCATGGCGTAAACCATGAAAAATACCATGATAAGGGTAAAGATAACTTCCTGAAATTTGTTTTTTGGCATAAAAAATCCTCCTTTAAAATGATTAAGTGATAATGTAAAACCTCAGAGCATGTGTTGTTCGTTAATCATTCAGGAGAATGTGCGTTTCCAATATATGACAGGATTTTGTCATAAACCATATTCGGTTTTTTGACCAAATCAAACTGCGAAGCAGTTATTTGGCTGTAAGCAGGCAGCAGAGCGGTTTACGAATATCCGCTTGATACCGGCGGTTATGATATCATAAGTAGTAAAGCCTTGTCAATAAGTAAAATTCGCAACATCCTGCGGAATGTTCTGAAAAAACATGGAAATATCAGAAGAGTAATTGAGAAAAAAATGGCAATAACTCCTCTTGACCGTTAAAGTTAGATATAGTAAACTTGTAAACAGTTAGCGGATTCTAACTAATGCGTAAAATTTGTGGCGGGCCGTATCCCCTGACAAAATGCGGCCTGAACAGGAGTTACGGACAGGGCGAAAAGACCAGACAGGAGGATAAATATCAAATGGATTATTTAGAGATTGAGAAGGTCATTGGAAGAGAGATCATTGATTCAAGAGGAAATCCGACCGTAGAGGCAGAGGTTTATCTGGCAGATGGAACGGTCGGAAGAGGAGCAGCACCAAGCGGAGCGTCCACAGGAGAATTCGAAGCACTTGAGCTGAGAGATCAGGATAAAAGCCGTTTTGGAGGAAAAGGTGTTTCGAAGGCCATTGAAAATATCAATACAGTAATTAATGATGCGCTGGCAGGAATGGATGCATCTGATATTTATGCAGTGGATGCTGCCATGCTCAAAGCAGATGGAACAAAGGACAAATCAAAACTGGGCGCAAATGCCATTCTTGCGGTTTCTATTGCGTGCGCACGTGCGGCTGCGATTTCTCTTGACATCCCCCTTTACAGATTTCTTGGTGGGGTGAACGGAAACAGACTTCCGGTTCCGATGATGAATATCCTAAACGGTGGTGCACATGCTGCGAATACCGTTGATGTTCAGGAATTCATGATCATGCCGGCAGGAGCACCAAGCTTTAAAGAGGGACTTCGCTGGTGTACGGAGGTATTCCACGCTCTTGCTGCACTTCTGAAAGAAAAAGGCCTTGCAACAAGCGTTGGAGATGAAGGTGGTTTTGCACCAGACCTTGGAAGCGATGAGGAAGCCATTGAGTACATCCTTGAAGCAGTGAAAAAAGCAGGATATGAGCCTGGAAAGGATTTTGTACTTGCCATGGATGCTGCATCCAGTGAGTGGAAAGGAAACAAAAAGGGGGAGTATGTTCTTCCGAAATGCGGAAAGAAATTTACATCTGCGGAGCTTGTTGATCACTGGAAAAATCTGATCGAAAAATATCCGATCTACTCTATTGAGGATGGCCTTGATGAGGAAGACTGGGAAGGCTGGCAGATCATGACAAAAGAACTTGGAGGAAAAGTACAGCTTGTAGGTGATGACCTGTTTGTTACAAATACAGAGCGTCTTGAGAAAGGTATCAGCCTTGGCTGCGGAAATTCTATTCTGATCAAACTGAATCAGATCGGTTCTGTATCTGAGACTCTGGAAGCCATCAAAATGGCACATAAAGCTGGCTATACAGCGATTTCTTCCCATCGTTCCGGAGAGACAGAGGATACAACCATTGCAGATCTTGCAGTGGCACTGAATACCTGCCAGATCAAGACAGGAGCTCCTTCCAGAAGCGAACGTGTGGCAAAATATAATCAGCTTCTCCGTATTGAGGAAGAGCTTGGTGATGCAGCAGTATATCCGGGATTCCGGGCATTCAATATCAAGAGATAAGATCATAACTAACACATTTCTCAAAAAGGTACGCTTTGGCGTGCCTTTTTTTGGCGAAAATAAGGTTGCCAGATTTCTCAAAATAGTATATTATGATTTACAGCCGTGTGAAAAAATAAAATTGAATATTGGAGATGCTATGAAAGAATACGTAAATACTTTTATGCGTTACAGGTTTCTTCTGGGAGAGCTTGTAAAAAAAGGAATCAAACTGAAGTACAGACGTTCCTATCTTGGTATCATCTGGTCTCTTCTTGAGCCGTTGCTTACCATGATCGTACTGACGATCGTATTCGGTACCCTGTTTGGAAACAAGGATCGGACATTTCCTGTATATATCCTGACAGGACGTCTTTTGTACACATTCTATTCCAGTGCCACAAAAGCGGCATTGAAATCAGTAAGAGCGAATTCGGCAATGATCAAGAAAGTTTATGTGCCAAAATATCTCTATCCGCTGTCAAGTGTACTTTTTAACTATGTGATCTTCCTGATCTCACTGATCGTGCTGGTTCCGGTAGGAGCAGTACTTGGTGTGGAGCCGACACTTTATATGCTCCAGATCCCGATCGCGCTGATCCTGGTATTTCTGTTGTCTTATGGTTGTGGAATGATCCTTGCTACGATTGGCGTTTTTTTCAGAGATATGGAATATCTGTGGTCAGTAGCGCTGATGCTGATCATGTATACCTGTGCGATCTTTTATTATCCGTCCAGACTGCTGAAAAGTGGTTTTTCATGGATCCTGAAATATAATCCGCTGTACTGTACCATCGATGTTTTTCGTTCAGGAATGTTCGGGGAGCCGATGAACCTGCATTATGCGGCATACGCACTGGTATTCAGCCTTGTGACGATTGCCATCGGAATGTTCTGTTTCAAGAAGAAACAGGATGAGTTTATCCTTTATATTTAACAGGAGAAAAATATGGAAAAACCTGCAGTAGTTGTAGATAACGTAAGTATGAAGTTTAATCTCAGTAAAGAAAAGGTAGACAGCCTGAAGGATTACGTGATTAAATTCTTAAAAAAAGAAATTAAATATAATGAATTCTGGGCTCTTCAGAATGTTGATTTTGAGGTGAAAAAAGGTGACCGTGTAGGAATCCTGGGACTTAATGGAGCGGGAAAAAGTACTCTGCTCAAAGTAATTGCCGGTGTATTCAAGCCTACCGAAGGCAAGGTGGTCCGAAACGGACGTCTGGTCCCTCTTCTGGAACTGGGAGCCGGTTTTGATTCGCAGTATACAGGACGTGAGAATATTTTTCTGTATGGTGCGATGCTCGGATATTCCAAGAAGTTTCTGGAATCGAAATTTGATGAGATCGTTGAGTTTTCTGAACTGAAGGAATTTATCGATGTCCCTATTAAGAATTATTCTTCCGGTATGAAGGCAAGACTTGGATTTTCCATTGCCACACTGGTATCACCGGATATCCTGATCCTGGATGAAGTCCTTTCTGTAGGAGATGCCAAATTCCGGAAAAAGAGTGAAAAGAAAGTCTTAAGTATGTTTGATAAGGGCGTTACGGTACTGTTTGTATCCCATTCTCTGGAACAGGTACAGCGCCTGTGCAATAAAGCAATGATACTTGAAAAAGGAAAACTGATCGCATATGGAGATATTGATGAGATCTCGGCCAAATATGCGGAGATGATCAGATAAAGAACAGAAGGCGGCCCAGGCAGTCGCATAAATAAAAAGAACCGGACAGTGAACGGTTTGAATAGCAGATAGCCAGACGATTTGCGGAAATGATGCAAATGTCTGGCTATTATGTTATTATATTACGAAGAAAACAGGGAGGCAAAAAGATGACTTTACAGCAGATCCTTAAAAAGGTAAAAAAAGGCCAGCTCTCTGTGGAGCATGCAGAGGACCTTCTGAAAAAAGAGGGATATGAAGAAATGGATTATGCGAAGCTGGATACTACCCGAAAAGCGAGGACCGGTTTTGCGGAGGTAGTTTACTGTGCGAGAAAAGCAGACGAACATCTTTTGAATATCTATCAGAAGCTTTATGAGGAAGATGGAGAAGTCTTTGGAACAAGGGCGTCAGAACATCAGTATGAACTGGTAAAAAAGGTTCTTCCTGATGTGGTTTATGATTCGGTTTCCGGAATTTTGAAGATTGAAAAAGAGAAGGAGCATATCGGAAAGGTGGCAGTGTGTACAGCCGGAACAGCAGATATTTCTGTTGCGGAGGAAGCTGCCCAGACAGCAGAGTATTTCGGCACACATGTGGAGAGGATCTATGATGTGGGAGTCAGTGGTATGCACAGACTCTTTTCCAGGCTGGATACGATCCAGGAGGCTAACTGTGTGGTTGCGGTAGCAGGAATGGAGGGTGCGCTGGCAAGTGTTATGGGTGGTCTTGTGAAACGTCCGGTGATCGCGGTACCTACTTCTGTGGGATATGGCGCCAGCTTTCATGGATTGTCAGCGCTTCTGACAATGATCAATTCCTGTGCCAACGGAATTGCAGTAGTAAATATTGACAACGGATTTGGGGCAGGATATCTGGCAACCCAGATCAATCGGCTTGCGGAGGGAAAATAAATGAGAAACAAATTATATCTGGAGTGTACCTCCGGGATCAGCGGGGATATGACAGTTGCGGCTCTTCTGGATCTGGGTGCAGATCAGAAAAAACTGGTGAGAACTCTTAAAAGTCTGCCGGTAAAAGGTTTCGACATAAAGATCAGCCGTGTGATGAAATCAGGGATCGATGCCTGTGATTTTGATGTACTACTGGATCATGAGAATCATGATCATGATATGAAATATCTGTATGGGCATGATGGAGATTCTCACAGCCAGGATCATGAGGAACATCATTATCAACATAGTCATGAAGCCCATGAGCATCCCCATTCTCATGAACATCATGTACAGGAAACCCATGGAAACAGTCATACATATACAGAAACGATGCATTCCCACCACGGACACCATCACCATGAACACCGTGGCCTTAACGAGATCATGGAGATTATCGACCATGCAGATATGACAGATCGTGCAAAATCCTATGGAAAAAGAATTTTTAAGATTCTTGCCGAGGCAGAAGCAAAAGCCCATAATGTACCGGTGGATCAGGTCCATTTCCATGAAGTGGGTGCAGTGGATTCCATTGTGGATATTCTTTCTGTTGCAATCTGTATGGATGATCTGGATGTGGAGGAAGTGATCGTTCCAAGACTTTGTGAGGGTAGCGGAACGATTCGCTGTCAGCACGGAATCCTTCCGGTGCCGGTACCGGCGGTAAGTAATATTGTAAGTGCTCATCAGCTGAAGCTGCATATCACATCGGTGCAGGGTGAACTGATAACGCCTACAGGAGCAGCCATTGTGGCGGCATTCCTTACATCAGAAAAACTGCCTGAAGATTTTACGGTGGAGAAGATCGGTATCGGAGCAGGCAAGCGCCAGTATGAGTGCCCGGGAATTCTCCGTGCCATGCTGATCCGGGAATCCGGGGAGGAGGCTTCAGGCAATGATGCTTGTACGGAAATAGACACCATTATAAAGCTGGAATCCAACATTGATGACTGTACAGGAGAAACGCTTGGCTATGTTATGGAGCTTCTGTATGAGGCAGGAGCCAGAGAGGCCAATTACATGCCTGTATTTATGAAGAAAAACCGTCCGGCATGGCTGCTTACCGTTCTATGTAAAAAAGAACAGGTTTCAGCGATGGAGCAGATCATTTTCAGAGAAACGACAACCATTGGGATCCGTCGCCAGGAGATGGAGAGAACCATTTTGAAAAGAGAGAAAAGAACGGTTACAACCCCGCTGGGAAATGTAGAAGTGAAGGTCTGCACTTTTGACGGACAGGAATATTATTATCCGGAATACGAAAGCGTAAAAAAACTTTGTGAAAAAACAGGGATTTCTTATAAAGAAGTATATCATATGGCTGTGCGGGGATAAGATCGGGTTGGTTGCCTTGTATAATGCACTTACATATTGACACCTTTTCGAAAAAACTATATAAATGTATTATAGAAAGATTATTGCCGGACGGAACAGTTGGCAACGACACAGTAAGGCAGAGGCAGGAGAAGGATTTATGGCGGTAACAATACAGCAGATTGCAGAACAGGCAGGGGTTTCCAGGGGAACCGTGGACAGAGCATTGAACCACAGAGGACGGATCAATCCGGAGGTGGCAGAGAGAATCTGCCGTCTGGCAGACGAGATGGGATATGTACAAAAAGAACGGAAACATTCCAGAACAGCTAAAGATGAAAGACTGAAGATCGGAGTGGTGACACAGCTTGCCAGATCTTCTTTTATGCAGGAAGTAAACCGTGGTATTGAGAAGGCAGCCGTGGAACTGAAAGAAAAAGGGATCCAGCTGATTCTGAAAGAGGGGCTTTCCGTTGATGAAGAGGAACAGCTGCAGGCCATTGAGAAACTGGAACAGGAGGGAATCCGGGGACTTGCGGTCATGCCGGTAGACAGTGAGGCTGTCCGGGAGAAACTGAATGCTTTGATCGAAGAGAAGAATATCCCAGTAGTAACCTTTAACTCTGATATTGTAGGAACGAGAAGAACCTGTTTTGTGGGAATGGATAACCGCAAGAGCGGACGTACTGCGGCCGGACTCCTTGGAATGCTGACAAGAGGAAATGGAAAGATCCTGATCATCACCGGATATTTTAGCAATCATGTTGACAATCAGCGAGTGGATGGCTTTGTGGAGGAAGCCAAGCGGGCTTTTCCACATCTGGAGATCGCCGGTGTTCACGGAAGCTTTGATGAAGCAGCTGAGGTGGAGCACATTATAGAAAATGCCATGATGAGTACTTCAGGGATCAGCGGGATCCTGGTTGTATCCGGAGGCCAGGCAGGAGTGGGGAAGGCATTTGAAAAGCTGAGACTTGACCGCAGGCCCTACGTTGTGATCTACGATCAGACTCCGAAGAATGAACGGGCACTGAAGAATGATCATGTGGATTTTCTGATCGACCAGAATGGATATGTCCAGGGGTATGAACCGCCAAGGATCCTGGCGGATATCCTGACAAAAGGACAGGAGCCGGAGAGAGAATATCTCTTTACAGATATCAAGATCAAAACAAAATATAACCTTTGAACATGTATTGTGCAAAGTATCATATAAAATAGTCTGCAGAATGAAAACTGCAGGCTTTTTTATATTACAGGAAATCTGTAAGATACTACGATATGAAATATAGATTCCAAGAAAACGACTGTCTGGATACATTTGATTGCGTGCCAATAGCGTGCTAAAAAATCAACACGCAAATACACATGTAGATAATAGCTACTTTGAACAAAAGAAAACTACAAAAATTGTATAGAATAACTGAAAAAAAGAAAAATGAAAAGAAGTACTTGCCCAAATTGTAAAACGGTGCTATATTAACATCATAAGAAACACGCAATAAAGCACGCTAAATAAAAGAAAAAGCACGCAAATCAAAAAAGCACATAAAAAAGAAGTAAAAAATAAACCATCAAACAAACGGAGGTAAGATCATGAAGTATATCGAATTTGATGAATCCAGACCAATGGACCTGGTGCTCCTTGGAAGAGTTGCCATTGATTTTAATCCTGCTTACAACGATCAGGTAAAGGAGGAGTTCAAACCCCTGAAGAAGGTACATATGTTTGAGAAATTTGTAGGAGGATCTCCTGCAAACATCGCTGTAGGTGTTACCAAGCATGGCCTGAAAGCAGGATTTATCGGAAAGGTTTCGGATGATCAGTTCGGTGAGTATGTTGTAGATTATTTTGATGAGAGAGGAATCGATACCTCACAGATCACAAAATGTACAAACGGAGAGAAGCTGGGACTTACCTTTACCGAGATGCTTTCTCCAAAGGAAAGCAGTATCCTCATGTATCGTAACCGTATTGCAGATCTGCAGCTTCATGTAGACGACATCCACGAGGATTATATCAAAAATGCAAAAGCGATCCTTATTTCCGGAACTGCTCTTGCAGAGAGCCCTTCCAGAGAAGCAGCGATCAAAGCAGTTATGCTTGCTAAGAAAGTAAACACAAAGATCATTTTTGATATTGATTACAGAGAGTACAACTGGAAGAATGCAGATGAGATTTCCATCTACTATTCCATCGTAGCTAAGGAAGCTGACATCATCATGGGCTCCAGAGAAGAGTTTGACCTTACAGAGAAACTGATCAAAGAAGGCATGGCTGATGAGGAGAGTGCAGCTTACTGGCAGGCAAAAAATGCAAAGATCGTTGTCATCAAACACGGTATGAAGGGTTCCACAGCCTACACAGTTGATGGACAGAAGTTCAGCATCAAGCCATTCCCGGTTGAGGCAAGAAAAGGCTTCGGCGGCGGCGACGGATACGGCTCCGGATTCCTGTATGGACTGTATCAGGGTTGGGAGATCATTGACTGCTTGGAGTTTGGTTCTGCTGAGGCATCCATGATGGTTAAGAGCAACAACTGCTCCGATTCCCTTCCGGGACCGGATGAAGTTCACGCATTTATTAAAGATGAAAAAGAAAAATTTGGCGAAATGATCGCAAGAGTATAAAGAAAAGGAGTGGAAAAAATGGCAAAGACAGTAAGAATGACAACTGCACAGGCAATTGTAAAATTTCTGGATAATCAGTATGTTTCCATGGACGGAGTGGAGACAAAATTCGTAGAAGGATTTTTCACGATCTTCGGACACGGTATTGCTGTAGGACTTGGTGAGGCACTGGATACAAATCCGGGACAGCTGAAGGTTCTTCAGGGAAGAAATGAGCAGGGTATGTGTCACGTTGCTACCGCTTTTGCAAAACAGAGCAACCGCAAAAAAATCATTGCATGCGCTTCCTCCATCGGACCTGGAGCTGCAAACATGGTAACAGCATGTGCAACAGCAACTGTAAATAATATTCCGCTTCTTGTATTTCCGGCAGATACTTTTGCATCTCGCCAGCCTGACCCGGTTCTCCAGCAGCTGGAGCAGAGCAGCAGCCTTGCCATCAGTACGAACGATGCATTCAAACCAGTCTGCAAATACTGGGATAGGATCACAAGACCGGAGATGGTCATGACCGCTCTGATCAATGCAATGAGAGTTCTTACAGATCCGGCTGAAACAGGTGCATGCTGCATCGCACTTTGCCAGGATGTTGAGGGTGAGTCCTTTGACTTCCCGGAGTACTTCTTCAAGAAGAGAGTGCACAGGATCACAAGACCGGTTGCAGTAGAGGAAGAGCTTGAGGATGTGGCAGAGGTCATCGCAGGAGCGAAGAAACCGCTTATCGTTGTTGGTGGTGGTGTCCGTTACTCAGAAGCCGGAGAAGCTGTTGAGAAATTCTGCGAGGAATTCAAGATCCCATTCGGCGAGACACAGGCCGGAAAGAGTGCCTGCCAGTCCGGCAATCCGTACTGTCTTGGCGGTATCGGTGTAACAGGAACCTACGCTTCCAACATCATTGGTAAAGACGCAGACGTGGTAATTTCTATCGGTTCCAGAATGTCTGACTTTACAACAAGCTCCAAGCATCTGTTCCAGAATGAGGATGTTCAGTTTGTAAGTATCAACAACTGCAGATTCCACGCATACAAGATGGATGCAGTAAAAGCAGTGGGTGATGCAAAAGCTACCGTAGAAGCACTAGCAGAAAAGCTTCGTGCAAGAGGATATAAATCTGCATATACAGATGAGATCGAGAAAGCAAAAGCTGCATGGGATAAAGAGATGGAGCGCCTTGGAAGCATTGAGTACACAGGAGATGATTTTGAGCCGCTGATCAAGGCAAGAGATCCTCGTACGATCCCGGAATATGTAAAGCTTACAAACGGAAAGATCACACAGACAGCAGCACTTGCAGCGATCAACAGAACTATCGACAAAGATGCAACCATCATCACAGCAGGCGGTTCCCTTCCAAGCTGTATGCAGCGTATGTGGAGAACAGACAAACGTGGCGGATATCATGCAGAGTACGGATATTCCTGTATGGGATATGAGGTTGCCGCTACCCTCGGCGTGAAATTTGCTGAGCCGGATAATGAAGTATACTGCGTAGTTGGAGATTCCAGCTTCCAGATGCTTCACAGTGAGATCATGACTATCATGCAGGAGAGACAGAAAGTCAATATCATGGTATTCGATAACTGCGGATTTGGCTGCATCAACAACCTTGAGATGAACCACGGAATCGGAAGCCTTGCAACAGAGTTCCGTTATACAGACGGCAAGAAACCGACCGGAGATCTGATCCCTGTAGATTATGCAAAGATCGGCGAAGGCTATGGTCTGAAGACCTATACCTGCCGCACCATCCAGGAATTGGTAGACGCTCTGGAAGATGCCAAAAAGCAGGAGATCGCATGCCTCTTTGATCTCAAAGTTATCCCGAAGACCATGACAGACGGATATGAGTCCTGGTGGGATGTAGGAATCGCAACAACATCTGAGAAAGAAAGCGTAAGAAAGGCCTGCGAGGGAGTTATGAAAGGCCGTGAAGAGGCAAGACTGTACTAATCTGGGAGGTAAGAAAATGAGTAAAGTATTTGGTTATCCGGAATATGACGAAAAAGGCGAAAAGATTCTTACAACATACGATAATGAGTACAAGGCCATGATGATGGACATCCGTGTTTACCGTATGAAAGCAGGAGAGACAAGAACATTTTTAAGAGAGGGTGAGGAGACAGCAGTTCTCCTCCTCTCCGGAAACATTACCTATAAATGGAACGGAAACGAAGCAGCAGCAACCAGAAAAGACGTGTTCACAGAGGGACCATGGTGTGTTCACGGATGCACAGGAACTGAGATTACAGTCGTAGCAAATGCAGAGTCACAGATCCTTGTTCAGTGCACAAAGAACGAGAAAGATTTCGGTGCAAAACTCTACAAACCGGAAGATGCTCCGTGGGGATATTCCTGCGTAGGCAAGTTCGGAAATGTTGCGAAGAGAAGAGTAAACACCATCTTCGATCATGACATTTCACCGGAGTCCAATATGGTTCTTGGTGAGGTTCTCAATGACAGAGGAAACTGGTCCGGATACCTGCCGCACAGACATCCGCAGCCTGAGACATACTTTTTCAAATTTGATCATCCGGAAGGATTTGGAGCAAGCTTTGTCGGTGATCAGGTATTTAAGAGTACAGACGAGAGCTTTTCCGCAATTCCAGGAGGAGAGCTTCATCCGCAGGCAGTTGCACCTGGATATCAGATGTATACATGCTGGATGATCCGCCACATTGACGGAAATCCGTGGCTGCAGACAGACCGCTGCGAGGATGAGAGATATACCTGGCTTCATGACGCCGAGTTTTAAGGATTCGGAGATACTGATACTGGATCGTAAATAACAGGCAGCAGGAAGAGGAAAATGCTGTTGTTCGTGAGGAGCGGACAGCAGTAGACCTGCTGCTATTATGAAAAAAATTGTACTGACTGAAGGGAGATTTTGACAATGGCAAGAGAATTTATTGTACCTGGAGAAATTATTTCCGGTTCCGGAGCACTGGACATGGCAGAAGGAGCACTGAAACTCCTTGGTAAAAAAGCTCTGATCGTAACCGATAAAGTAATGATCGACCTGGGAAACTGTGCAAAAGTTGAGAAGGCGCTGACAAATCAGGGCATTGAATACAGCATTTATTCTGACATCTGTGGTGAGCCAACAGATACCATGATCGAAAAAGGCTTACAGATCTATAAAGATGAGAACTGTGACTTCCTGGTAGCTCTGGGAGGCGGAAGCCCCATTGACTCCATGAAAGCCATCGGCTCACTGGTAGTAAACGGTGGAAGCATTTCCGACTACATGGGAAAAGTGATCGATGTAAAGATGCCGCCAATGGCGGCGATCCCTACCACAGCAGGAACGGGATCTGAGGCAACACAGTTCACGATTATCACGGATACCAAAAAAGACATCAAGATGCTTCTTAAAGGCAAAGTTCTCATGCCGGATCTTGCCATTATCGACCCACAGTTTACTATGACTGCACCTCCAAAGATCACAGCAGCAACAGGTCTTGATGCACTTTGCCACTGTGTGGAAGCTTATACATCCAGAAAAGCACAGACACTTTCCGATACTTTTGCAGTATCTGCAGTAAAGAGGATCTTTAAATATCTTCCGGTTGCATATAAAGACGGAAAGAATGAAGAAGCTCGTGTACAGATGTCTGTCGCTGCTCTTGAGGCAGGAATCGCATTTAACAATGCATCTGTTACCATTATTCATGGAATGAGCCGTCCGATCGGAGCACTGTTCCATGTAGCACACGGACTTTCCAATGCCATGCTTCTGAAGGAGTGCCTTACCTTTGCGCTTCCCGGAGCATACGACAGATTCGGAGCGTTGGGACGTGATATTGGTGTGGCGGATGCAACTGATTCTGATCAGGAAGCGGCTGAGAAATTCCTGAAAGCAGTAGAGTCACTTGTAAATGAACTGGATACTCCGACTCTGGAGCAGTTCGGTATCAATAAAGAAGAGTTCTTCAACGTCATCGACAAAATGGCACATGATGCCATGGACAGTGGAAGTCCTCAGAATACCATGCGTGATGTAACAGAAGAGGAAGTAAAAGAAATCTACAGAAAACTCTGGTAAAATGTAAATGTAAACCCTGCATTGCCAGATAGGAAAAGACTCCGGACCGGAGAAAAAGGCTCCGGAGTCTTTTTTCCCGTGGCAAATATAGCTGCAAAAGAAAAGGAGGCATATCCCTCATGAGAAAAAAGTATATCTGTATTCTGGTGGCAGTCATAGGAGTTTGTAGCCTTTCCGGATGCTCTTCTTCTGCAAAGAAAACAGAAGAAGAGCAGGTAACGATCGGTGTTGTTACAAAATCTAAAAGCAGTGAATATTGGTTGTCTGTCTGCGACGGAATGAAAGATGCAGCAGAAAAATATCATGCAGATGTGGTGATTCTGTCCCCGGATTCCGAAACAGAAGAAGAGGTTCAGAAAAATATGATCCGGGATCTTCTGAAAACCGATATCCAGGCGATGGCAGTTTCTCCTATAGATTCCTATGAATGCGAAGATTATTTAAATTTCGCAAGAGAAAAGGGGATTTCTGTATATGCCTGTGATACTCCCATAGAGGATTCAGAAATCCCTTATATTGGAATTGACAATGAAAAACTAGGCTATGAGCTGGGCGAGCAGCTTGCAAAGGCTCTGGATCATAAAGGAAAGATTGGCGTGATCGCCGGTGATTTTAAGCAGGCTGGACACCGGATGCGTGTTGCCGGATTTGAAAAATATATGGAAAAAGAGCCTGGGATCATCATTGAAATGGTTCGGAACGGATACAGCAATATGCGGGTTTCCCAGAAGGATGTGGATGAGATCCTAGTGAAGTATCCGGATCTTAACGGAATCATGACCACAAGTGCAGTGACGGCCCTGGGACTTTCAGAGGCAACTGAAGGACGGGAGATTTCTATTGTTTCCGTAGATGCTCAGGAAGATGCCTTGAAAGCGGTTCAGGATGGGCGTATCGTGGCGCTTGGCGCGCAGTCCGGTTATCAGATCGGTTATGAAACCATCCGGTATATTGTGAAGGATCTGGAGGGAGAGGGAACAGGAGAAAATGAGATTCTGGATTCCCAGGTGCTTACCGAAGAAAATATTGATACATATATGAAGGATGACGGACATTCTCATCCCTGATACAAGCAGGTTTCCATCCGCTGCTTATTATTTTTTACAATCCGGCAGAGGCATTGACTGATTCGGTAAAAAGTCAGGCTGGTATCCAAAAATAAAACACAAAACATAAAAATAGGACAAAAGAAGGATGTAGAGATATCAGAACCAGAAAAACTTTGGTACAGATTTAACAGTCAGGTAAAAATAATACCGAAAAAACTAAAATTTCTCATACTATGATAATCCCGTATTTTCGATAAAATAGAATCATCAAAAGGAAAGCGAAAATAAAAAAACGAAAAGAAATGAAAGGGCGGGATAATAAGATGGAGAAGAAAAAACTTTCGGTATCAACAGGGCTGTGTTATGCTGGAGGAGATGTAGGATGCAATATCGTGTTCGGAATGATCGGAACACTGCTGACGCTGTTTTACACAGATTATGTAGGGATAAGCGCAGCAACAGTAGGACTGGTAATGTTACTTTCCAGATGCTTTGATGGATTTTCCGATCTGGTCATGGGTGTCATTGTAGAGAGGACCAATTCCAAATGGGGAAAATCAAGACCCTGGCTTCTGTGGATGAGCATTCCATTTGCGCTGTCAGCAGTACTGCTTTTCACAGTGCCGCGTACAACAGGGATGCTTCAGTTTCTGTATCTCTTTGTAACCTATAACTTCTGTACGACCATATGCTATACAGCGATCAATCTTCCATATGGAAGCCTTTCTTCAATGATGATCCGCGAATCATCAGAGAGAGATAAACTCAGTGTATTGAGAATGGGACTGTCACCTATCGGAAAGATCGTTGCAGCAACCTGTACACTGCCGCTTGTAAAGCTTCTTGGAAATGATCAGGCTGCATGGATCAAGGTTATGAGTGTATGGGCAGTGCTTGCACTTGCACTTCTGCTTCTCTGCTTCTTCAGATGTGAGGAAAAGGTTCAGATCGAAGCAAGAAAGAAAGATGAGAAGCTTCCGATTCCGACAATGCTGAAGGCACTTTTTGCAAATCAGTATTTCTGGGCAGTAATGCTTCTGTGGACAGTACAGAGTGTATCCTTTACGATCACAGGAACCATTCTTCCGTACTACTGCAAATATATTTTCAACAATGATACATGGATGTACAGCGCACTGTTCCTTACAGAAACCCTGGTTCTGGTAGTGGGAATCTTCATCTGCTCACCGTTGATCAAGAAATTCGGAAAAAGAAATATCGCATTTGTCGGTGGATTTGTTGCACTTGGCGGCCAGATTCTGTTTTTCCTGAATCCATACAGCTTCGGCTTCATAGTTATGAGCTGTGTCACACGTGCCATCGGACTTGCTCCACTGAACGCAGTTGTATTCAGTATGGTTGGTGATGTAGTAGAGTTCGGACAGTGGAAAAACCATATCCGTCAGGAAAGTCTGATCTTTGCAGGCGGTTCCATCGGAACAAAAGTTGGCGCAGGTCTTGCCTCCGCAGTGATCACAGGTCTTTTAAGCAGTTCCGGATATGTAAGCTCATCTGCAGGAATAACTGCACAGCCGGAAACAGCACTGGAGATGATCGTTTCTCTTTATAAATTTGGACCGATCCTCATTGCAGCAGTGATCATTGTAACGCTTTTCGGATATAAGCTTGACAAAATGTATCCGGCGATCATGCAGGAGCTTACCGAGCGCGAGGCACACGGACAGTTATAAACATTTTATTGTAAAACATATATTCAACCGCAAACAGGAAATCAGGCAGGGGTAGGATACTCCTGCTGTTTCCTGCGTTTATGGGCATATAGCATAGAGAGGCGTATATCCGCTTTACGGAAGGGAGGAGTTCTATGTTAAAAAGTATCCGGGCAAAGATATTACTGGCGATCCTGACAGTAACCATGTTTACTGCCTGTTCTCTTACGGTGGTATTTTATTTTCGGGCAGCAGGGATGATCGAAGAAAATTATTCAGGTATCCTGTATGGACGGATGCAGCAGACTATAAAAGATCTGGACGAATCCCTGAAAGAGATTTATTATGTGAATACGAGAACTGCCTGGGATACAGATATACGAAATAATGCGAAGGACTACAGCTGTACAGAAAATGAAAACAGCCTGGAAAATATGGCCGGGCTTCTCCGGGAACACAGTCGGGAATATAAAGATATCAACTCCCTTTACTTTGTCTTTCCAGACAAAAAAATGGCTGTGACTTCTGAGGAATTTCCGGTAAACAAGCAGGGGATTTCAGGAGAACATATCGAGGAATTGGAAAAAATACAGGAACTGGATTCCTTTCCGGTTCTTGTGGAATCTCCGATCCATGAAGGCGGCAGCTTTCTTTCTGTGATCCAGAAGGTAGAGGATGATAACGGAGAGATTCTGGGGTATGTTGTCGCAGATATCAGGGAACGGGCAATTTATTACGAATATCTGGAAGCTGTCAATGATGAAAAGATCACCAGAATAGTTCTGGTAGACAGAAATGATGAAATCGTGACATCCGGAGACTACAGTGACATTGGAAAAACATTTCCGGAGATTACAGACCAGGATGTTCCAAATATGGAAGGCTATGCAGAAAAAAACGGTGTGATCTCTTTTTTCAGCAGAGGTAGCTTTTCAGACTGCGGCTTATATCTGGAGGTACCGAAAAAAGAAGTTTTAAGCGGACTTTCCCGGATGCGGCTCTTTCTGATCGGAATATTTGGTGCAGTTTTTGTGGCAGCTGTGCTGCTGGCACTGTGGCTCTCCAGAGTAGTCTGCGGACCGCTCAGATCTATGACTGGCACGGTTGAGAAGGTTGGTGAGGGAGATCTGAGCCTCCGTACAGAAGTGACTACTGCTGATGAGATCGGAACCCTCGGAAAAGAATTCAACCACATGCTGGATTATATTGAAGCTCTGATCGCCCAGGTGATCGAAGAGGAACAGCAGAAAAAAGATGCAGAGCTGGAAGCACTGCAGTATCAGATCACACCGCATTTTATGTATAATACATTGAACTCCATCAAATTTGCGGCATTTCTGAAAGGGGAAAAAGAGCTGGCGGGGCTTATTGGAGATTTCGTGGAGCTTCTGCAGGCCAGTATCAACAAAAAGGGAAGCTTCCTTTCTGTTGCCGATGAGATCCATATATTGAAAAATTATATCCATCTGCAGGATTTTCGCTATCAGGGAAGCTTTCAGGTGAAATATGAGATCTCTGAGGAAGCATACCGGTGCTATATTCCGAGACTGATCCTTCAGCCGCTTGTGGAGAATGCTCTTCTTCACGGGATCGACATCAAACGGCAAACAGGAAAAATCTGGATCAGCGGAAACGTAAGTGAAGGAAAGCTGATCCTCATAGTAAAGGATAACGGCAGAGGAATGACAAAAGAGCAGATCCGAGATCTTTTTAACAGTCATGCAAAAAAAACAAACGGACTTTCCGCAGTGGGGATTCCAAATGTAAAAGAACGCCTGGAGCTTTATTACGGGACACAGGGAGGAATGGAATACGTAAGCAGTGGAAACGGTACAGAGGTCACGGTATTTCTGCCTGCGATCTATGATATGCCTGAAGAAGGGAGAAAAAATTAATGTACAGAACACTGGTGGCAGATGATGATTTTCTTGTAAGGAGCTATCTCAAAACCCTGGATTCCTGGGAAAGAGCAGGATATGAGATCGTGGATGATGCAGAAGACGGGGAGGAAGCTTATGGATTCCTTCAGAAAGAAAAAATCGATGTTCTTGTGACGGATCTTACCATGCCTGTGATGGATGGAATTGAGCTGATCAGAAAGATCCGTGAGGAAAACAGGGATATCTATATTATCGTGCTCAGCTGTCATGATGATTTTGAATATGTAAAAGAGGCCATGCGCCTTGGGGCGGATGAATATGTATTAAAGAACAGTTTGGACGAGGATAGTCTTTATGATACTCTGGAAAAATCAGCCCGGCTGATCGAGAAGCGCAGAGAAAAAAGTCAGGAACAGGCACGGACGAGAAAGCTGATCCATCTGGGAAGTCACGCTCTGAAGTATTATTTTTTTAACGGACTGATCTCGGGGATGCTGAAAAATCAGGCACGTGAGGAAAAGCGTGTGGAAGCAGGAATCGCCGGGAAATATTTTAACAGTGCTGTGATCTGTATGTTTATGGAGAACTGGGCAGAGAGGGAAAGACAATGGACGCCGCTGGAAGTGGAACAGTATTCCCATCATTTCCGTCACAGACTGCTGGAACGTACGGAGGAGCTTCTTGGGACAGAAAGTGAATTTGCGGAAGTGGTCTATCTTGGCGCAGGGATTTTTTGCTGTTTTCTTGATCTTTCCGGAGACTGCAGGACATCGGCTATGCAGCAGAGACTGACTGAGGCAGCAGCGATCTGCTACCGGCACTGTCAGGAGGATCTTTGTGATTTTGGTATCAGTGTCAGCAGTGTCTGCATGGGAGAGGATGGGATCCGCCAGGCTTATCAGCAGGCCAGAGAAATGATGAAACTGCATTTTTATGAGAAAAAAGAGATCCTTTATTTTGAAGGGCGGAAGAAAGCGGACAGTGTTCTGCCGGAAAGTGCTGAGAAGCTGGAAGGGCAGATTTCCAGGCTGAAGGCAGGGAAAGACCGAAAAAAAGCGGAGGAGCTTTGGACACAGGTTCTCGCTGACTGTCAGGATTGCTATACCGATGGAAGACTTCTGGTACAGTGGCTTAAGAAATTGAATCAGACAGCCGGAATTGAGAAAGAGCCCATCTGGTATGGAGATATCGAAAGCTTTGAGAAATTCAGGGAAAAGGGCAGTGCCTGTATTTCACAGCTTTTTGTGGGGGAAGAGGATGCTGTTCCGGAGGGAATCTCTGCTGCTGTGAAAAAAGCACTGGAGTTTATCCGGGAACATTATGAAGCGCCGATCAGCCTTCAGGATGCAGCAGATGCGGCGGAGGTAAATCCTGCTTATCTCAGTTATCTTTTCAAACAGGAGATGAAGATCGGTTTTTCCAATTATGTGCAGGAGCTTCGGATCGACTGTGCAAAGAAGCTTCTTTCAGAAACAAACTGTAAAGTGAAGGATGTGGCATTGCGTTCCGGTTTTGGAGATTATCATTATTTTTCCAAGACATTTAAGAAGTTTACGGGCTTAAGTCCTGCGGAATACAGAAAAGAATCCGGATTATCATAGAAAGAGGTGCTTAGTATGGGAGTTACTATAAGGCAGATCGCGGAAGCTGCCGGTGTTTCCAGAGGTACTGTTGACAGAGCGTTAAATAACAGGGGCAGGATCCGTCCGGAGGTTGCTGAGAGGATCCGTGCCATCGCTGATGAGATGGGGTATAAGCCGAATCAACTGGGCCGTGCTCTATCCATGAGCAGAAATAATATTAAGATCGGCGTGATCCTGCAGGGTGCGGAAACACCTTTTATGAAAGAAGTTCTGAAGGGGATACAGGAGGCGTGCGCTGAGGTGGATAATCTTGGTGGTACAGTCCTGGTCCATAAGATCGAGCATCAGAATGCGGAGGATGTTATTCTCGCCATGGAGAAGATGCGGATGGAAGAGGTTAGTGGTATTGCCATGGTTCCTTTGGATGAGGAACGTGTGAAAAGGGAAATTGACCGGTTTGTGGAGGAATTTCGGATCCCGGTGGTGACGTTTACTTCGGATGTGGAGGATACGAAACGGCTTTGCTTTGTAGGGCAGAACGGTGTGCAGTGTGGCCGTGCGGCTGCGGGGCTTATGGGGGAGCTGACCGGTGGAAAAGGAAAGGTTGCTGTGATTTCCGGCTATAGTACCAATACTTCTCTGAGCAGCAGGGTGGTTGGATTCCGTGAGGAAATTGCGCGGAAGTATCCTGGGATTGAGATCATTGGGCCGGAGTATTGCTTTGAGGAGAATGGCAGGGCCAGGGAGATTACGGAAGGGATATTTAAGGATGTTCCGGATCTTGACGGGATATATCTTACTTCTCATGGTGAGGAGGGGGTGTGTGAGGCAATCGCCGGAGCGGGGAAAGCTGGTCAGGTGAAGATGGTTGCCAATGATTTTATGGGGCGGAATTATGAGCTGATGAGGGAAGGATTTATTCATTTTCTGATCGGGCAGGATGCCAGGATACAGGGGTATGAGCCGGTGATGATTTTGTTCCGGCTGCTGTTTAATGGGGAAGCGCCGGAGAGGGCGAAGATTTTTACGGAAATATATATAAGGAATGAGTATACGATTCCGGAGGGGAGACACTGAAGTGGGGTGTCTCCTTTTTTTGTGCGGAGGGACGCCGCGGAAGGGGATGCTGTCTGGTCTGCGGCTTCGTCGGGGGCTGGCTTCTAGGACGCCGGAAATCTGCTAAAAGCGTTTTTCAAAAGTCCGAACTCGCGGCCTGCTGCCGCTCAGACAGCGGACTTTTGAAAAACAACGCAGATTCCCGCCGTCCAAGAATGCTTGAAGGGGGTGGTGTGTGGGATGATTAGGGTGATTGTATGGGAATGTGTTGGAGATATTTTCGGTGAAGTTGACCTAAAAATATTACATATTGTGGCTAAAAATAGTTCTCGTCATTTTTAATAGAAAAAAGATGGTAATATTGTACAATATTAGGGGTTGCGATTTGTGTGTTGCGATGATATTATATTAAGCATAAAGAGCGTGTTCGGACACGCAAAGAGATTACATTGGGAAAATAAATCAAAAGGAGATCAAAACTATGATTAAAGTTGGTATTATCGGAGCAGGTAGAATTGGTAGAGTTCATATTACTAGTATTACAACAAGGGTGCCGGATGCGGTGATCAAGACGGTTGCAGATCCTTTCTTAAATGATGAGACTGCTGCATGGGCTAAGAGCATGGGTGTTGAGCACACGACTAAGGATTATAAGGAAATCATCAATGATCCTGAGATTTCCGCAGTTCTGATCTGTTCTTCTACAGATACTCATTCTCCGATTTCTGTAGAGGCTATCAAGGCTGGCAAGCATGTTTTCTGTGAGAAACCGATCGATCATGACATTGCCAAGATCAAAGAGGTTATCGATGCTCTTGAGGGCACAAATCTGAAATATCAGGTTGGTTTTAACAGAAGATTCGACCATAACTTTGAGTCTCTTCAGCAGGCTGTTGCAGCTGGTAAGGTTGGTAAACCGGAGATCATCAAGATCACTTCCCGCGATCCTGAGCCGCCTAGCATTGATTATGTTAAGGTTTCCGGTGGCATGTTCCTGGATATGACAATTCATGATTTCGATATGGTTCGTTATCTTGCAGGCTGCGATGCTACAGAGGTTTATGTTCAGAGCGCAAATCTGGTTGATCCGGCTATTGGTGAGGCTGGGGATGTTGATACAGCTGTTATCACTCTTCAGATGGAGAATGGTGCTATTGCTGTTATCGATAACTGCAGAAGAGCTTCCTATGGCTATGATCAGAGAGCTGAGGTTTTCGGTTCTGATGGTATGGCTGCTATTTCCAATGACAGCCAGTCTTCCACAGTGATCAGCAATGCTGAGGGTGTTACAGGCGAGAAGCCGATGTTCTTCTTCCTTGAGAGATACATGGACGCTTATGGTAAAGAGGTTGCAGCATTTATTGATGCGATCGTTAATGACAAAGAGACACCTCTTAATGTTTATGATGGTCTGAAGCCGGTATTAATGGGTCTTGCAGCTAAGAAATCCAGCGAGGAGCACAGACCGGTTAAGATTTCTGAGATTATGGAATAATTCAAATAAAAAGGAGAATTGACCAATGTTTGATAAGAATAAAGTAAAGCTTGGTATTGCACCAATTGCATGGACAAATGATGATATGCCGGATCTTGGCAAAGAGAATACTTTTGAGCAGTGCGTCAGTGAGATGGCTCTTGCCGGTTTCACAGGCTCCGAGGTGGGTAACAAGTATCCGAAGGATCCTGAGGTTCTTAAGAAGGCTCTTGAGCTTCGTGGTGTTGAGATCTGTAACCAGTGGTTCTCAAGCTTCCTGATCACCAAACCGTTTGAGGAGGTTGAGAAGGAGTTCCGTGCACAGCTTGCTTTCCTGAAAGCTATGGGTGCGAAAGTGATCGGCGCATCTGAGCAGAGCCACAGTGTTCAGGGCCAGATGGATACTCCGATTTTCGGACATAAATATGAGATGAATGACGAAGAGTGGGATACCTTCTGCACAGGTATGAACAAGCTTGGTAAGATCGCAAAAGAGGAGTATGGTATTGCTCTTACTTTCCATCATCATATGGGTACTGTTGTACAGAGCCTTGCTGAGGTTGACCGTATGATGGAGAATACAGATCCTGAATATGTAAGTCTTCTTTTTGATACCGGTCACTTTACATATTGTGGAGAGGATCCTCTTGAGGTCGTAAAGAAATATGTTCACAGGATCAAACATGTTCATCTGAAGGATATCCGTCCGGAAGTTGTTGAGCAGGTTAAGAAAGAAAACATGAGCTTCCTTGCAGGCGTAAGAGCCGGTGCCTTCACGATTCCGGGAGATGGATGCATCAACTATGATCCGATCTTCAAGGTTCTCGAGGATGCAGGCTACGAAGGATATATGGTTGTTGAGGCTGAGCAGGATCCGGCTAAGGCTAATCCGCTTGAGTATGCGATCCGTGCAAGAAAATTCATTGCTGAGAAGACAGGCTTATAATTACGACAGGGAAATAGGTGCATGCTGATGTACAGTTAAGCGGAATAAAGATGTCCGCTTTGCATAGAAAAAGCGGTATCAGCCAGTAGTGCTTTGACACCGCTTTTTTCTGTAAGATGCAAACAGTGTACGATAAACAGGACAGGAGGGCCGAATCATGGCACTTGTGAAAATGAAAAATCTGCTGAGACGTGCCGAAGAGAAAAATATTGGCTGCGGTGCTTTCAGTGTTGGTAATATGGAAATGGTAAGAGGTGCGATCCGCGCAGCAGAAGAACTGGATACTCCGATCATCCTTCAGATCGCGGAGGTGCGTTTGAAAAATTCTCCGCTTCACCTGATGGGACCGATGATGGTACAGGCTGCAAAGGAGGCTAAGGTGGATGTGGCTGTCCATCTGGATCATGGTCTTACTTTTGAGACGGTTGACAAGGCTCTGGAGCTTGGCTTTACATCGGTTATGCTGGATGCTTCTACGCTTCCTTTTGAGGAAAACATCGCCAGAGTAAAGGCCGTTGTGGAGAAAGCACGTAAATACGGTGCTACAGTTGAGGCTGAGCTTGGACTTGTGGGCGGAAGTGAGGATGGAAGCTGTGACCACGGTATCCGCTGCACAGATCCGGATGATGCGGTCGTTTACGCAAGAGAGACAGGTATTGATGCGCTTGCAGTTGCCATCGGGAATGCCCATGGTAATTATCCGGTAGCGCCGACGCTTGCTTTTGATGTATTGGAGAAGATCCATGAGAAAGTGGATATTCCGCTGGTTCTTCATGGCGGCAGTGGCATCACCGATAAAGATTTCCAGAAGGCGATCTCTCTTGGCATCCGTAAGGTGAATATTGCCACAGCAAGCTTTAACAGCCTGACAGCTCATGTGGAGAAATATATGGAATCAACAGACAAGCATAATTTCTTTGACCTCAATGAGGCTATGGTCCAGGGTACTTACGAGAATGTGAAGAAACATATTCTTGTATTTAATGAGCCATATCAGGAGTAGGCCAAGGATTTTCTTGTAAAAAAAGAAAAGGTCTGATAAGATGTTCTCAGTGAAAATAACTGGGAACATCTTTTTTGTGCCCATAAAAGAGGAGAGATAAAAATGGAACAGAAAGAGACTGTCTGTTCAGTTGCGAAGAAATGCGGCGGTTGCCGTTATCAGGGTGTATCCTATCAGGAGCAGCTTCGCAGGAAACAGAGAATTACAGAAGGCCTTCTGAAAAAATTCGGAAAAGTAGAGCCGATCATTGGAATGGAAGATCCTTATTATTACAGAAACAAAGTTCATGCAGCTTTTGGCCGTGACCGGAAGGGAAACGTAATTTCCGGGATTTATGAGGAGAAGAGTCATAGGATCGTTTCCGTAGATGACTGTATGATCGAAGATAAAAAAAGTCAGGAGATCATCCGTACCATACGTGGTATGCTGAAATCCTTTAAGATCAAGACCTATGATGAGGATACAGGATATGGACTTCTCCGCCATGTGCTTGTGCGGAGAGGCTTTTCCACAGGAGAGATCATGGTGGTATTAGTTACGGTTTCTCCAATATTTCCATCTAAGAATAACTTTGTAAAAGCTCTCCGTAAAGAGCATCCGGAGATCACTACGGTGGTTCTCAATGTCAATGACAGACAGACAAGCATGGTACTTGGAGACCGCAATATCGTACTTTACGGACCGGGATTCATCAAAGATCGACTTATGGGACTGACCTTCCGTATTTCTCCATCTTCTTTTTATCAGGTAAATCCTGTGCAGACAGAAGTACTTTACGGAAAGGCTATGGAGTTTGCAGCAATGACAGGAAAAGAGAGGGTGATCGATGCTTACTGCGGCACAGGTACTATCGGGATCATCGCTTCCGGGAATGCCAGGGATGTCATTGGTGTAGAACTGAACCGTGATGCTATCCGTGATGCCAGAATGAATGCCAGGGAAAACAAGATCCGTAATGTTCGTTTTGTTCCGGGAGATGCAGGATGGTTTATGGAAGGAATGGCAGCAGAGGGAGAGAAGGTGGAGGTTGTTCTCATGGATCCGCCACGTTCCGGAAGTGACCGTAAATTCCTTCACTCCCTTTTGACTCTTTCACCGGAAAAAATTGTTTATGTATCCTGCAACCCGGAAACCCTGGCAAGAGATCTTGCCTGCCTTACTAAGAGAGATTACCTGGTAAAGAAGATGCAGCCGGTTGATATGTTCCCACTCACCGATTCAGTGGAGGTTGTTTGCCTTCTGGAGAATCGTAGGACCAGACCGGGAAGAGCTTAGATTTTTGGCAGCTCACAGTGATATGCGATGCCAAGGGGCGTAACAAGAAGCGGATGGACCGGACGGTATACCGGAAGCTTCAGCCTCTTTTCAAAAACGGTAGTAAATTCCTTAAACATGGAAGAACCGCCAACTACATAAACAGCCGGAACCTGATAGCCCTTTAGAAATTTCTCGGTGATCACAGCCATTTTTTCTACAGTGGCCTTGATCACAGGGAAAATTTCGTCTTCTTTTTCCGGAGTAGTTTTCAATACTTCGGCTTCCTCATAAGGAATCTTATAGTGACCGGCGACTGTCATGGTCATATGGCTGCCGCCAGTAGCCTCATCATCGGTGTAGATAACTTTTCCGTCTTTCAGGATGCTGATACCGGTTGTGCCGCCACCCACATCCACAACAGCACCGTCTGTGATCTTAAGGACAGCAGCTGCGGCAGTAGGCTCGTCCACGATATTTGTAACCTCGAAACCGGCACCCTCCAGAACATAGCCGATGCTTTTGACACTGCCTTCAGAAACTCCCGGAGGGATGGCAGCAGCACCGTAAGTAAGTTCTGTGCCAAGCCTTTCCTCCAGCTCATTTTTAAGCTTTGTCACAAGCTGGACAGATTCATAGTAATTGACGATCACTCCATCCTGGATCGCATGGGATGGTGCGGAAATTCCGGCTATGGGACGGTTATTCCGGTCGACAACGGCAAGAACGGTATTGGCAGTACCAAGGTCGATGCCTGTCTTCAGACGACCGCGGAATTTTTTACATTCACCTGTTTCTACAAGTTCTGCAAAATTGGACAAAGTTCTGTTTTTTAATTCCATTCAAAATACTCCATTTCTTTCAGACAGGGACAAAAAGAATTTTGCCCCTGATATAAATTCTAATAATTGCGGCCGGTAAAGATGGCAACGGATCTGGGCCGCATGCAGAAATCGTGTTCAATGCGTGGCTCCTGGCCTTTTTCGTAGAAATAACGGCCATTTCCGTCACCGAACGTGTTGACACAGAGATACCATGCACCGGGACGGGCAAGCTCCGGAAGTGTGACCGTTACGTCCTCCCAGTATGCGTTGATCACAATGTAGATCAGGTCATCAGTGCCTTTGCTCTTATCATAGCCTGCAAAGCTTACAGCGAAGGTGTGGGCATCTCTTGGAATGGTCACATCCCTTGCGTCAATGTTATGAGTGTGGATATTTTCCATACCGCATACTGCGTTGGGAAGCTTCCGGGAGATAACAGGGTGGTCTTTACGGAACCGGATCATAAATTTGAAAAATTCAAAAAGATCGTGATTTTTCTCCAGAAGCTTCCAGTTGATCCATGAGGTTTCGTTATCCTGACAGTAGGTATTGTTATTTCCGTGTTTTGTGTTTCCGAATTCATCACCTGCAAGGAACATCGGGGTTCCGCGGCTGGACATCAGTACAGCACAGGCATTTCGTATCATGCGGAAGCGGAGGGAAAGCACTTCGGGGTTGGTGGAATCGCCCTCTTCTCCACAGTTCCAGCTGCGGTTATCGTTGGAACCGTCGGTGTTATTCCAGCCGTTTGCTTCGTTGTGTTTTTCATTGTAGGAATAAAGATCATACATGGTGAAGCCATCGTGGCAGGTAAGGAAATTGACACAGGAATTGTATCCTGCATAATTGTCATTATGATCAGAATAAAAGCCTCCGTACAGATCACCGGAACCGGAAATACTCCATGCAGCGTCCCAGGCATTCCAGAAATCTCCCTTCAGGAAGGAACGGAGGCAGTCACGGTAACGGCCATTCCATTCAGCCCATCTGCGGCTGGCAGGGAAAGAACCAACCTGATACAGCCCGCCGGCATCCCAGGCTTCTGCGATCAGTTTGACATTTCTAAGGACCGGATCGTAAGCGAGAAGCTCCAGAAGGGGCGGATTGTTAAGTGGAGAACCGTCCTCATGGCGTCCGAGAATGCTGGCAAGATCGAAGCGGAAGCCGTCCACACGGTAGTTGATGGTCCAGTAACGTAAGCATTCAAGGATCATCTGACGTACAATGGGATGGTTACAGTTCAGAGTATTTCCACATCCGCTAAAATTGTAGTAATTTCCCTCTGGGGTCAGCATATAATAAACCTTATTGTCAAAGCCCTTAAAGCAGAAGGTTTTTCCCAGCTCGTTTCCTTCGGCGGTATGATTGAATACAACATCAAGAATTACTTCGATGCCATTTTCGTGGAGCTCACGGATCAGCTCTTTCAGCTCAGTTCCCTCACAGTTATGCTCCGGCTTGGAAGCATAGCTGGTGTTTGGAGAAAAGAAGTTGACAGAATTGTATCCCCAGTATTCCAGAAGCCGTTTGCCATTTACAGTACGGGCATTCATATTCTCGTCGAACTCGAAGATCGGCATCAGCTCTACGGCGTTGATCCCCAGTTCCTTGAGATAAGGGATCTTTTCACGAAAACCGGCAAAGGTTCCCGGGTGCATAACACCGGAAGAAGAATCCTGTGTAAAGCCGCGGACGTGAAGCTCATAGATGATCAGGTCACTGATCTTACGGGTGGACTGCGGCATGTCTTCCCAGTCAAAGGAATCACGTACCACACGGGCATGATAGCTTCCGATTTTTTGCTGACCCCATTCACGCTGACCGGCAACGGCTTTGGCATAAGGATCAAGAAGAACCTTTGTCTTATCGAAGATGTGACCCTTTTCCGGTTCGTAAGGACCGTCAATGCGGTAGCCGTACTCCAGATCTTCGATGTCCAGTCCCATGACGATCATAGAGTAGACATCACCGATACGACAGGCATTGGGAAAAGGAAGGACTGCGAAGGGTTCCTCTTCTCCGGAGTGGAAAAGAAGAAGCTCGCAGGATGTACCGTGGCGGGTATGTGCGGTAAAGTTGACTCCGTTGGAAAGAGGAGTAGCGCCATTTAATTCAAAAAACCCGGGACGTACAGGAAATCCTGCAATAATATCTGTGGGCCGGGATGTCAGTGTATTCTCAGAGAGCATAGTCTGATTCTGTGTTTTCATTTCCGGTATCCTCCTTGGCGAAAATTTTTTTACAAACAAAAATATTATAACTGATTTTCAGAAAAAAGTACAGGCTGGGTTGTTGAGAACAAAGTGAACAGCAGCATTCCAATAACGCGGGAACCTTCGGGAAAATCTTCTTGAGGTTTTTGACGGGAAGGCTTACAATATGAACCAGAAACTTTGAAAATATAAGGAAAGGAATAATAGCAGTATGAATGAAGAAACACTGGAGATTTCTTTTGACCAGATAGAGAAAGAACGGGGGAAATATCTTCTGATAGATACCCGTGATAAAGTAACTGTAGAATATGGAATGATCCCGGGAGCAATCTCTGTTCCGGAACAGGAACTGGAAGAGCGGGCAGAAGAACTGAGGGGGAATAAGATACCGGTCCTTTACTGTACAAGAGGGCTTTTCAGCCAGGAGGGTGCAGAGATGCTCCGGGAAAAAGGAATTCCCGCACTGAGCCTGAAAGGTGGATATACAGGATGGCTTTTTCAGCAGATGCAGAAAGAATCCGGTAAAGAGAACAGTGAAGAAGAGGAAAATGATGCAATGGAACAGCGGCGGAAGGATATCGAGCTGAGTATCCGCAAAAAGTTCCATAAGCAGCTGTTTTCCAGATTTGCCAGGGGAATCAACGATTATGAGCTGGTGAAGCCGGGAGATAAGATAGCAGTCTGTATTTCCGGTGGTAAGGATTCCATGCTGATGGCCAAACTGTTCCAGGAACTGAAGCGTCATAACAAGTTTCCCTTTGAACTGGTGTTTCTTGTGATGGATCCGGGATATAATGAGGCAAACCGTGCGGTGATCGAGCACAATGCCAGGCTTCTCGGGATTCCGATCACAGTGTTTGAGACTGAGATCTTCGATGCGGTTTATAATATAGAAAAATCCCCATGCTATCTCTGTGCCCGTATGAGAAGGGGCTATCTTTACAGCAAGGCAAAGGAGCTTGGCTGCAACAAGATCGCTCTTGGACATCACTATGATGATGTGATCGAGACGATCCTGATGGGAATGCTTTACGGAGCGCAGGTACAGACTATGATGCCGAAGCTCCATAGTACAAATTTTGAGGGAATGCAGCTGATCCGTCCTATGTATCTGATCCGGGAGGCAGATATCAAACACTGGAGAGATTATAATGACCTTCATTTTATCCAGTGTGCATGTAAATTTACCGATACCTGTACTACCTGCCGTACAGATGGTACCAGTGTTTCCAAGAGAATGGAGATCAAGAATCTGATTGCAGAACTTAAGAAGGTAAATCCACATGTAGAAAGTAATATTTTCCGAAGTGTGGAAAATGTTAATCTTCATACAGTTATCGCATACAAAAAAGATGGAGTGAAACATTCTTTTCTGGAAGGGTATGAGGACTGACAGATATAAATAAAAGCTGCTCAGGCGTTAGCCCGGGCAGCTTTTACTTTTTCCCGCTGTTTGGTAAGATCATAATATTCATCAGAGATGATCCCGCGACTGGAAAGTGCTTCGTAGGTTTTCTGCTGTGCGGGGGTCATCTTCATTCCGATCGTGGAATTGACATCGGTCAGTACGCAGCTTGTTTTTTCTACCAGCCAGAAAAGTGCGGAATCATCATCGGGGATCATTTTCCAGATTTCGTTTTCTGTATATGGAAGAAGGGACATGAGAGTTTTTAAGTGTCCATCCTGGATCAGACGGTAATCCCCGTCCGGCATGATGATGCCATCGCCATAGAGTTCTTTTTTCTGTTCCATTTTCTGCAGAAGTTTTTCTGTGAGTTTCATGATCGGCTCCTTGATCTTTATTATTTCAACAGTTTTCAGGCACTGCTTTTTTATGAAGTTAAAAAAATAACAATCAGCGTCTATTGTATGAAGCGGCGACAAAAATGTCAAGAGGTTAAAAAGATTTTCGATGCTTATGAATGATTTTTGTTGTGCAATTTGTTTGCTTTTGTGAGGCTAAAGGTTAAAATTATGTAAAAATTATCGTAAAATAAGATCTTCTGTGGTATAATATGAATATTCAAAAAATTCAAGGAAGGACGATGCAGATGTTGAAAAACTGGAACCCGGAACAGATTCCGGAAAAAGAGGATATCAAAGTGCGTTTAAGCGCTGCAAGAACCAGATTATATGAATTGCAGATGGCTCTGAAAGAGCATAAGATTCCGGTGATCGTGCTGTTTGAAGGCTGGGGAGCTTCCGGAAAAGGAAGTACCATAAGTAAGGTGATCAAGAATATCGATCCTCGTTTCTTCAAAGTTGCGACTATGTCAGCACCTACAGAGGAAGACCTTCGGAAACCATTTCTTTACCGATATTTCAGGGAAATCCCGGAAGCGGGCAAGTTTACATTCCTGGATTCAGGATGGATGGATCAGACCTGTCGTGAACGTATGGATAAAAAGCTGAAGGGTGACAATTATTCAAAACGGATTGACAGTATCCGGAGATTTGAACGTCAGCTGACGGATAATGGATATGTACTCCTGAAATTTTTTATGCAGATCGACCGGAAAGAACAGGAAAAACGTATGGGCATCCTTCTGGAAAGCAAGGATACCAGATGGAGAGTCAATGAATATGATCTCTGGCAGAATGATCATTATAAGAAGTGCAGAAAGATTTTCGACCAGTATATGCAGGATACCAATACATCTGCGGCTCCATGGTATATTGTCGATGCCGGTGACCGGAAGTGGGCAGAACTGCAGGTACTGGAAACCATGATCAGCAATATAGAGGTTGCCATGGAAAACAGCAAACATGCAGTGCCGATCCTGCAGAATGTTTTTCCTCTGGTGGAGATGCCCAGATTAAGCGAGATTCCTCTGGATGGAAAAGAAGTGGGGGATGAAGAGTACAAGGCAGAGCTTAAGGAACTGCAGGAAAAGCTTGGAAGTCTGCATAACCGTCTTTACCGAAAAAGAGTGCCTGTGATCATCACCTATGAAGGCTGGGATGCTGCCGGAAAGGGAGGAAATATCAAGAGGATCACGGAGGCTCTTGATCCCCGTGGATTTGAGGTACATCCTATCGCAAGTCCGGAGCCTCATGAAAAAGCCCGTCATTATCTGTGGCGTTTCTGGACAAGGCTTCCCAAGGATGGTCACATTGCCATCTTTGACCGGACGTGGTACGGAAGAGTGATGGTAGAACGTCTGGAGGGCTTCTGCAGCGAGAATGACTGGAGACGTGCCTACAATGAGATCAATGAATTTGAGAAGGAGCTTTCTGACTGGGGCGCTGTGATCGTGAAATTCTGGGTCCACATTGATAAGGACACCCAGCTTGCCAGGTTCAACGACCGCCAGAGCAATCCGGAAAAACAGTGGAAGATCACGGATGAGGACTGGAGAAACCGTGAAAAATGGGATCAGTATGAAACAGCAGTAGATGAGATGCTTCAGAAAACCAGCACTGCTTATGCACCATGGCACATTCTGGAATCCGTAGATAAGAAATATGCAAGGCTGAAGGCGCTTCGGATCGTGATCGAAGAAATTGAGAAAGCGCTGAAATAAGAGATAAAAGCTGCGGCAGGATAACAGATATTCTGCTGCAGCTTTTTGTCTGAAGAGAGATGAATCAATTCCGGAGATAGTTTCGCATACTGCGAAGAGCATGTTTTTCCAGTCGGCTGACCTGAGCCTGGGAGATACCAATCTCATCAGCTACCTCCATTTGGGTTTTTCCCTCGTAGAAGCGGAGATCGATAATGTGACGTTCACGCTCTCCAAGCCGGTTCATGGCATCTCGAAGAGAAATATCCTCCACCCAGTTTTCTTCCAGGTTCTTTTTATCACTGATCTGATCCATAACATATAGGGTATCTCCGCCTTCGGAATACACGGGCTCAAAAAGGCTTACCGGGCTCTGGATCGCATCCATGGCATAGACGATCATTTCCTTGTCGATACCGATCTCATCAGCGATTTCTGCAATGGTAGGCTCTTTGAGATGCTGCCGCATATAGTTTTCCCGGGTATAGATGGTTTTGTAAGCGATATCCCGCAGAGAACGGCTGACCCGTATGCTGTTGTTATCACGGAGATATCTTCGGATCTCTCCGATGATCATGGGAACTGCATAGGTGGAAAATTTTACCTGAAGAGTGGTGTCGAAATTATCGATCGCTTTGATCAGGCCGATGCAGCCGATCTGAAAAAGGTCATCCGGATTTTCACTGCTGTTCTGAAAACGCCGGATCACGCTTAAAACAAGCCGCAGATTGCCTTTGATGTACAATTCCCTGGCTTCTTCATCGCCAGCTTTGATTCTTTTAAAGAGCTCCGCCTTTTCTTCCTGATCGAGAACGGGAAGGGTTGAGGTATTTACTCCGCAGATTTCAACTTTATTCAGTGCCATCTTAGAATCCTCCTTGTCTTGTCAGTACATTAAGATGATTCTCAGAGGGCGGTTGAAATATACTTTTTCAGGGAAAATATAAAAAATAAAGGGCCTTGACAATAAGGAGGTATTTATTCTCCGGACAGCAGTTTTTCATTACGGAAATCAACAAGGATGATATCTTCGCCGATCTGGCGGATGCAGTCCCATGGAATGGAATATTCATTTTCTTTGGAAAAACACCAGCAAAATTTTCCCGGTTCCGGCATGATCAGGGCTTTCAGACGTGCGGTTTCACAGCAGAATTCCACATCAAGAGGGCAGCCAAGACTGCGGCAGGTATGGATATTGATCACTTCTTTTTGTTTCAACTCACAGATGCGCATAAATTCATCACCTGGTATGATTTTATGGAAAATCTGTAAAATTTATGCAAGTCCGATTATTGACACATTATGTGCATTTATTTTATAATAAAAACGAATTTAGTAATGATTTACTGATCCGGAAAGGGGGAGAGTTCTGTGAGATGTCCGTTCTGTAACCAGGATAATACAAGAGTTGTAGATTCCAGACCTGTAGAGGATACCAATTCCATCCGCCGCCGCCGTCTCTGTGATGCCTGCGGAAAGCGTTTTACAACTTATGAGAAGGTGGAAACGATTCCGCTGACTGTGATCAAGAAGGATCAGAACCGGGAAAGCTATAAACGTTCCAAGATCCAGGATGGTGTTCTTCGTGCCTGCTATAAGCGCCCCATTCCCATTGAGAGAGTGGAAGAGATGATCGATTCCATAGAAGGAGATATTTTCCGGTCAGAAGACCGTGAGATCAGCAGTACCAAGATCGGAGAGATCGTTATGGAGCATCTGAAGGATCTGGATGCGGTGGCGTATGTACGATTTGCGTCTGTATACAGAGAGTTTAAAGATGTCAGTACCTTTATGGATGAGCTGAAGAAGCTGATCAATTAAGAGATTAAATGAATAGACCGCAAATGCAGGAGATTTCAGGCCGATTGTCAAAAGACAACCGGCCTTTTTTGAAACATGAATGTTTGATTTTTCAGAGATCGTAAAAGTGGATACAAAAAAACAGGAACCGCCTGGGAAAAATCCTCTGCGGTCCCTGCTATAAATATACATTAATGATTCAGGAAACTTAATTAAACAATACCCTGAGCTTTCATAGCGTCAACAACTTTTTCGAAGCCGGCGATGTTTGCACCTACAACATAGTTGTCTTCCATACCGTAACGTTTAGCAGCGTCATCAGCTTTGTGGAAGATATCGATCATGATGTGGTGGAGTTTCTCATCAACCTCTTCTCTTGTCCAGGAAAGTCTCATGGAGTTCTGGCTCATCTCAAGTGCAGATGTGGCAACACCGCCAGCGTTTGCGGCTTTACCAGGCATGAAGAGAACACCGTTCTCCTGAAGGTATGTTGTTGCATCAAGAGTAGTAGGCATGTTTGCACCTTCAACGACGTATTTGCAGCCATTTGCAACCAGTGTTTTAGCTCCGTCAAGACCAAGCTCGTTCTGAGTAGCACATGGAAGGTAGATATCACATTTGATATTCCAGATGCCAAGTCCCTCAGTGTAGGTAGCACCCTCAACACGGTCTGCATATTCTTTGATACGTCCACGTTTTACTTCTTTGATATCCTTTACGACGTCAAGGTTGATTCCGTTCGGATCGTAGACATATCCGTTGGAGTCGTTCATTGCAACAACCTTGGCACCAAGCTGAGTAGCTTTCTCAACAGCGTAAATAGCTACATTACCGGAACCTGTTACAACGATTGTTTTTCCTTCTACGGAATCATTGTGAGCTTTGGCGATCTCGTTGAGCATGTATACAACACCGTAACCGGTAGCCTCTGTACGGATCAGGGAACCTCCGAAGGAAAGACCCTTTCCTGTAAGGACACCCTCATAAAGGCCACGGATTCTCTTATACTGTCCGAAGAGATAACCGATCTCACGTCCGCCGACACCGATGTCACCAGCCGGAACATCTGTATCTGCGCCGATATATTTGCAAAGCTCTGTCATAAAGCTCTGGCAGAATGCCATAACCTCTCTGTCAGATTTACCCTTAGGATCGAAGTTGGAGCCACCTTTTCCACCGCCGATCGGAAGGCCTGTAAGAGAGTTTTTAAAGGTCTGCTCAAAACCAAGGAATTTCAGGATACCCTGATTTACAGAAGGATGGAATCTTAAGCCGCCTTTGTATGGTCCGATGGCGCTGTTGAACTGAACACGATATCCCTTGTTAACCTGTACAGTTCCGTTATCATCGATCCACGGTACTTTGAAGGAGATGATCCTCTCTGGCTCTACAAGACGCTCAAGGATAGAAAGTTTACGATACTCTTCCTCATTTTTGTCAATTACGACTTTAAGGGAATCGAGAACTTCCTTAACTGCCTGATGGAATTCTGGCTCGCCAGGATTCTGTGCTACAACTCTTTCATAAACTTCTTCTGTGTAAGACATTGTTGTTTCCTCCTCATCACATATTAAATTGCGTTGAAAACTAAATTCGAGTGCTATTATACATTAACATGCTAAAAAAGGGAAGTGCTAAATTTAATTTTTTTAAATTTTTATTTCTTGCGTTGAAAGCCTAAATGTGAGATGATATAGAATAAATATTTTTTGACTATGAAATTAAAATGGTTAAATAATAGTGAAAATTAGAAGAGGAGTGGTTTTTATGAGAACATTCGGGAAATCATCAAAGCTTGACAACGTGCTGTACGATGTGCGCGGACCGGTTGTGGATGAGGCTGCCAGAATGGAAGAAGATGGAATGGAGATTCTGAAGCTGAATATTGGTAATCCGTATCCGTTTGGGTTTTCAGCACCTCAGGAAGTGATCCTGGATATGCTGAGTAATGTTCGTACTTCCCAGGGATATTCCGATTCCAAGGGCATTTTTTCTGCAAGAAAAGCGATCATGCAGTATGCACAGCTTCGCGGGATCCCGGGAGTTACCATTAATGATATTTATACGGGAAATGGTGTCAGTGAACTGATCAACCTCTGTATGCAGGCGCTGCTTGATAACGGGGATGAGATCCTGATCCCGGCTCCGGATTATCCGTTGTGGACAGCTACTGCAACACTGGCAGGCGGAAATGTAGTTCATTATATCTGTGACGAACAGTCTGACTGGTATCCGGATATTGAGGATATCAAGAGCAAGATCACACCAAGGACCAAGGCGATCGTTATCATCAATCCCAATAACCCTACAGGTGCAGTATATCCGAAGGAGATCCTGGAACAGATTGCAGACATTGCAAGAGAAAATGAGCTGATCATCTTTTCTGATGAGATCTATGACCGTCTTGTTATGGATGGATATAAACATACATCGATTGCATCCCTTGCACCCGATGTGTTCTGTGTAACATTTTCAGGATTGTCCAAGTCTCATATGATCGCAGGTTTCCGCATCGGATGGATGATTTTAAGTGGTGCAAAAAGTAAGGCGAAGGGTTATATAGAGGGAATCAATATGCTCTCTTCCATGCGTCTCTGTTCAAATGTTCCGGCACAGTCCATTGTACAGACTGCACTTGGCGGATATCAGAGTGTCAATGAATATACGCAGCCGGGCGGACGTGTTTATGAGCAGAGAGACTTTATTTACAAGGCCCTGAATGATATTCCGGGAATTTCCGTTGTAAAACCACATGCGGCATTTTATATATTCCCGAAGATCGATACTGAGAAATTCAATATTTTCAATGATGAACAGTTTGCTTTGGATTTTCTTCATGAGAAACAGGTGCTTGTTGTTCCGGGCAAGGGATTCAACTGGAACCAGCCGGATCACTTCCGTATTGTTTATCTGCCGGATATCCGCCAGCTTGACAAGGCAATGAAGAAGATGAAAGAGTTCTTTGCTACATATAAGCAGGTCTGATTGCAGATAGACAAGAGGAGATTTGCGATCCGCATTCGCTGCCTGCTCGTAACCGATAAACTGTAAAGCAGGTATTCGGTTATATTTTCAGCATAGACCGGAACCGAAAAAAATGTTATAATATATCTGAAATATCCCGGCCAGCTACGCCGGGATATACAAATAGGATCAGAATTGCTTGAGAGGGGAATGAGGAGGGACCGTTATCGAACAGCAATAAAACAGAAATCGAAAGGGGAAATAACTGATGAGCAAATTCAACATGAAAGTGACACCTGAGATTGAGAAACTTACCCAGATCTGTCGTGAGAATGACAAACTGGATCTGTCTTTATATGGCAAATACGATGTCAAGCGAGGCTTGCGTGACCTGAATGGAAAGGGTGTCCTTGCAGGACTGACCCAGATTTCCAATGTCCAGGCGACGAAGATCGTGGATGGAAAAGAGGTTCCCTGCGCAGGTAAGCTTTCTTATCGCGGGTATGATATTAAGGATCTGACAAATGGTTTTATCAATGACCGGCGCTTCGGCTTTGAGGAAGTAACCTATCTGCTTCTTTTCGGAAAGCTTCCGGATCAGGAAGAACTGAATGGATTTTCCGGGATTCTTGCGAACCAGCGTATGCTTCCACGGAATTTTGTAAGGGATGTCATTATGAAGGCACCATCCAGAGACATTATGAATGCTCTGTCGAGAAGCGTGCTGACACTTTATTCCTACGACAAAGACCCGGATAATATTGAACTGGAGAATGTGCTCCGTCAGTGTATCAACCTGATCAGTGTTTTCCCGTTGTTATCTGTTTATGCATATCAGGCCTATAACCACTATGAGAAAGGCAAGAGTCTTTATATCCATCAGCCTAAAAAGAAGCTTTCCACAGCTGAGAATATCCTGCGTCTGTTAAGACCGGATAAGAAGTATACGGCACTTGAGGCGGAGATCCTTGATATTGCTTTGATCCTTCATATGGAGCATGGCGGTGGTAATAACTCTACGTTTACTACACATGTGGTTTCCTCTTCCGGGACAGATACGTATTCTGCGATCGCGGCAGCATTGGGTTCTCTGAAAGGCCCGAAACACGGCGGTGCCAATATCAAAGTCGTAAAAATGTTTAACGATATGCGTAAACATGTACATGACTACAGTGATGAAGAGGAGATCAGTGCATACCTTAAGAAGCTTCTTCATAAAGAGGCCTTTGATAAACGTGGACTGATCTATGGTATGGGACATGCGATCTATTCTGTTTCAGATCCACGTGCAGAAGTCTTTAAAGGCTATGTGGAACAGCTTGCAAGAGAAAAGGGCAGAATGAAGGATTATCAGCTGTATGCTGCAGTAGAGCGTCTTGCACCAAAGGTTATCGCAGAGGAGCGTAAGATCTATAAGGGTGTCAGTGCCAATGTGGATTTTTACAGCGGATTTGTTTACAGCATGCTGGATCTGCCGCTGGAGCTTTACACACCGATGTTTGCTATTGCACGTATCGTAGGCTGGAGCGCACATCGTATGGAAGAGCTTATCAATGTGGATAAGATCATCCGTCCCGCATATAAGAATGTCCTTCCGGAAGCAGAGTATATTCCTCTTTGCGAGCGATAGGAAAGGACTGAGGTGGAATAGATGTTCAGATGTTTTTTTCCGGATGAATATCTGGATTCTGCGTATGGGATCGATTATGAGAAGCTGTACAAAGAAGGATACAGAGGGTTGCTCTTCGATATCGATAATACTATTGTTCCCCACGGGGCACCGGCAGATGACCGGGCAAAGAAACTGTTTGAAAAGCTAAGGGCTCTCGGGTTTCGATACTGTTTTGTATCCAATAACCAGAAACCTCGTGTAGAGCCCTTTGCCAAAGCAGTAGAGGGAGATTTTATAGAAAATGCCCATAAACCGGCTGGGAAAAATTATAAAAAAGCCTGCCAGGTGATCGGAATCGATCTTGACAGGACGATCTTTATAGGAGATCAGTTGTTTACGGATATTTATGGAGCAAAGAGAGCAGGGATCCGGACGATTCTTGTGAAACCGATTCATCCAAAAGAGGAGATCCAGATCGTACTGAAGCGATATCTGGAAAAAATAGTATTACATTTTTACCAAAAAGAGGAGGGAAAGAATTCATGAACCATATTGTAATCATCGGCTTTATGGGTTCAGGAAAGACACGAGTTGGAAAGAGACTGGCGAAGGACCTGGGGCTTCCGTTTATTGACGTGGACAGACTGATCGTGAAAAAAATGAACATGTCAGTAAAGGAGGTATTTGAACGCTTTGGAGAAGCATTTTACCGTGCGCTGGAGACTATGGCAGTCAAGGAACTGTCCACAGACAGCGAACGGAAGGTAATCTCTGTAAGTGCGGGATTGCCTCTTCAGGAGCAGAACCAGAAATATCTCCAGAGTATGGGAACGATCATCTATCTGAAGGGTTCTGCTGCAACGTTGATCAAACGTCTGGAAGGAAGTAACAATCCTACACTGGAAGGAACTGAGAATAAAGAAGAGAAGATCAAGAAACTTCTGAAACAGAGAGATCCGGTTTATGAGAAGTTCGCGGACATTAAAGTTGTCACAGGAGTGAAGCCTTTTGATGAGCTGATCGCAGAAATTGAAGAAAAATTGAAGGCTTAAACAAAAAAACAGTTGAAAAATGGCAAAAGGTATTATAGAATAATCCATAGCGAAAAAGAACCGCATATATTAAGGAGGAAATATTTATGATTTCAGCAGGTGATTTCAAAAATGGTATCACACTTGAAATTGATGGAAACGTATGTCAGATCGTTGAATTCCAGCATGTAAAACCAGGAAAAGGCGCAGCCTTTGTAAGAACAAAATACAAGAACATTATCACAGGCTCTGTAGTAGAGAAATCCTTCCGTCCTACAGAGAAATTCCCGGCAGCACGTATTGAGCGTGTAGATATGCAGTATCTGTATCAGGATGGTGGTTTATACTACTTCATGAATACAGAGACATATGATCAGGTTGGTCTTACAGAGGAGCAGGTTGGCGATTCTCTGAAATTTGTTAAGGATAATGAGATGGTTAAGGTTTGCTCTCATAACGGAGAGGTATTCGCAATCGAGCCACCTCTTTTTGTAGAGCTTGAGGTTATTGAGACAGAGCCAGGATTCGCAGGAAATACAGCACAGGGTGCTACCAAACCGGCAACTGTTGAGACAGGTGCACAGGTTCAGGTTCCTCTGTTCGTAAACCAGGGCGACAAACTGAAGATCGATACAAGAACAGGTGAGTATCTCTCACGTGTATAATGCAGCAAAAAACCCGCGTAAGCGGGTTTTTTTGTGTCATAAAATAGAAAGCTCATTTTTTTAATTGCTTCAGATATTGGCTGGGAGACATCCCCTCATGAGCTTTAAACACCCGGCTGAAGTAAAAGGCATCAGAAAAGCCTACCATTTCTGCGACATCCTTGGTAAGAATATCAGGGTTGTTTTGTAATAATGTCTTAGCCATTTTCAGGCGAAGTTCACTGATATATTTACTGGGAGAGATACCGAATTCTGATTTGAAAAGTGTGGAAATATATTTCTCATTATAGCCAAAAATATCCTGAAAAGATTTCGTGGTGATCTGTTGGGTAAAATTTCTGTCCAGATAATTGCGCACCTGACGGGCCAGAGAAGGAAGTTCTTCTCCGAAAGCAGGATTTTGGAAACCGCAGATTTTGGAAGCTTCGTATTGAAGTTCCCGTTCCAGTTCATCATAGGAATGGCTGGTAGAAACAATCTCAGATACATCCGGATAAATGATATCTTTGTGACTGTTCTGGATCACGGCGGAGAAGAAATATCTCAGGTTGGCAGTTAGCTGGAACTGGGAAAGTTCTTTCTGATCCTGCATGATGATCAGAGAATGGATCATATGGTACAGGCTTTCCTGGTCAGAAAGAGCGGTGATCCCTGCACAAAGCTGCTGGACATCCGGAGAAACGATCATCTTTTGGTTAGATAAAATACTACATGTCTGTAAAGAGCTGGATCCGAATCCGTTTTTGAACAATGCAAAAAGATAAGTGTCTTTAATAATGTCAGAAACAGATCCGGAATCTGGTGATCGCGGTGACAGTACCGTGTTGATCCATGATTCCGGATGCTGGGCTGACAGATCAAGGCTGCTATGGATCTTGCCAGCAAGTCCTTCTATATCCGGATGCCTGGAAGATGGGTAAGTGACGGCATATACCTGTTCATTAAAATGTCTTCCATGAAGAAGAATGAGGGAAACCTGAAATTCATTTTCCAGCATGGTCATATATTCAGGAGAAATCGGTGCAAAATCCGAATCAGAAATGGTCTCGCTGTATATACTGGGACGCAGTGGCCCCTGAAAAACAAAAATAAAAGAACAGGATGTACTGTCCATAAAATCAGGGGCAGGTTCCACAGGATTATTGCTGCGCAGGGCACATTGCAGATATTCTTTCTGAAGCAGATGTATCTTTGCATTTTGCTGTTCCAGGCAGGAATGCAGGATATCCTCCAATGTTTTAGGCACAATAGGCTTGAGAAGATAATCAGAAACACCGAGATGTATTGCTTTTCTGGCATATTCGAAATCAGCATATCCGGTAAGAATCACAAAACGGGTGTGAAAATGAGCTTTCTGTACTTCCTCGATCATATCAAGACCATTCATTACAGGCATGGTAATATCCGTAAATACCAGTTCAGGCTCCAGCTTCAGGATATTATGAAGTCCATCTCTGCCATTTTTGCAGATGCCAAGAACCTCAAAGTCAGTATAATTTTTTGTGATGAGAAGAGAAAGTCCTCTGGCAAGTGCTGGTTCATCTTCAACAATAAGTACGCGTATCATAAATCCTCCTTTGCAGATCAGCAAAATTTTACATATGTTTTGACCGAAGCTGCGGAGCAGTTATTCGGTTTGTATCAGAGGGAATTCCGGCTGAAGGATTTTTCTGGTTTTAACGGGCCGCCAATAGTTACGGTGGTCTGTTCATTTTCATTTCCGGAAACATGGAAATATTCTTCACCGTGATAGTAGATATGAAGGCGGAGAATGGTATTTTCCAGACCATATCCTTGATGTCGGAAAATGGACTCGTGATCCATATCCTGATTTCCGGTAAAAGTAAAGCCGGCAATCTTGCGGCGTAAATTGGAAAGCTTTTCTTTCTGGAAAGGCGCTCCGTTATTGGCAATGGAAAGATACCATCTGTTTTTGTCGTGGTGAGAACGGATCTGTATTTTCCATGGGGGAAGGATTTCCGTGCCGGCCTGATGAAAACCATGCTGAAAGCAATTCTCAATCAGAGGCTGGAGAATCAGCTTCGGGACAGTGATATCGTTTAGGGAATCATCCAGCTGCCATTCATACTTCAGATCATCTTCGTAGCGGATCTTCATAATATAGAGATAATGTCTCGCATTGTCGATCTCCTGGGACAGAAGAACAGACTGCCCTGTATAGGAAAGGGAGTAGCGGAGAAGCTGAGACAGTTCTGTGCACATATCGGAGACATCCGTATTTCCGGAGGCTAACCCGGTCATTCCTATAACAGAAAGGGTATTATAAAGAAAATGCGGGTTCAGCTGCGCTTCCATAGCATCATAATGGGCAATCAATGTTCGGTGCCGTTCTTCTGTAAGACGCTGGTTCTGGTCATAAATTTCAGAAAGATATCCCTGGATCGCATTGGTGAGAAAGATGATTTCATTGTCGACGCTTCCGGGGAGAGCAGGAATATTTTCACCTGGTTCGAGCCTGATCAGCTTATCCGTTAGCTGACGGAGCGGCTGTGTAAGATTTTGTGTCAGACCCATAAGGAAGGCGGACATAACTGCAAACATAATTACAAAAAGCAAGGTGCTGATCATAAGAAGCCGTTTTATGGACGCGGCAAATATGGATGAGTTTTCGCTGAGGATCACAGTCCATCCGGTCTGCGGAGAAAGATGATAGCTGGAAACAGATAGATTTCCATTGGAAAAGCTCCCGTTGTCAGGAGAAGCCTGAGCAGCAGTGTGCCAGCTGTCCAGAAAAGTCCTGCGATCCATTGAAGTTCCGCTTGTATAGACAAGGTTATGATTGCCGTCCAGAATGGTGATATCATAATCTTCCGGAGTGTCAAAGTCAGAAAGGAGCTGACTGGTCAGGGTATCCATATCAAAATCGGCAACGAGAAGTCCATATTGATGATAAATATCACGCATGGAACGTACAACCGAAATTACGGTACGATTGTATCCCCAGTAATCCTTATGGGGCGGGATATAGAAAAAATAGTTAATGTTATCCATAACACTGGTAAGATTGGCGTTATTTTCCAGAACGGATTTTTCTGTGTAGCGGGTACCGTTTGGGGAAAAAATCCCCAGGTGATCGTAATATTTGCTTACGTAGTTAAGAGAGATATCCAGATCTGAAGATATCAAAGCAGTACGAAACCGGTCCTGAAAAGCGAATCTTGCTGTAATATGGGTAGGCAGGTAATTGTTTTCTCCCTCTGGAATATTTCTGGCGGTATCAAGAAGCGTGGTATTTAACTGTAATTCTTTCAGAGTGTTATCAGCATCGTTCAGGAATGTGTCCAGATTAGTCTGTATCATGGCTGCGCTGCCACTTAAGGTACTGCGCATATTTTCGCGCAGAGAGTTTGCTGAATAATAATAGAAAAACAATGAAAATCCGGCAAGCAGCAGAGAGTTCAGTATGATACAGGATATAAAGAGCTTTTTCTGAAAAGGAAATTCATGAAATTTCATAGTCGGACCTCCAGGAAAGTGTTGTATCTATTTTATATGAAGTGCGTGAAAGAAACAAGTGAAATTGTGCAAATAGATGAATTAGTATAAAAATGGAAAAAAGTACATGTTGAATTAAACGAATATCCATGGAATTTCTGGAAGTATTTTTGTATAATGTGAACATATTAAGAACGAAAGAAAAAGTTATACAAAGGGAGGATTTGTACAATGAAGAAAAAAATGTTTGCAGCACTTATGGCAGCGTGCATGACAGTATCTGTATTCGGAAGCGTGGCAACAGTCAGCGCAGCAGATGGAGTGACACTGACACTTTACGGAAATGCAGATGACCTTGCAAAACCGTATATGCAGAAGATCATTTCTCTGTGGGAAGAGTCATCCGGAAACAAGATCGATCAGCAGGGTCTTGATACAGACAATGCAGAGACTATCGCGCTGACAAAATTTACAACAGGTGATATCCCGGATCTTTATATTCATTTCGGAAACAGCAATCTGAAAAACTTCAATCCGGAAGAGAATTTTGTAGACTGGTCAGATGCTGACTGGGTGTCCGATATTCAGGACTCTGTTCTTCCTCAGGCAACTTACAATGATAAAGTGATCGGACTTCCGTTCTGGGAAGCATCTAATTCAGGCTGTTTCTATAACACAAAGATCTTTGAGGAGCTGGGAATCAAGCAGCCAACGACACAGGAAGAATTCAATGCAGCTTGTGATACTCTTCTGGAGAATGGTGTGCAGCCGATCTATCTTGCGGCAGCAGATGCATGGCCGATCCTCTACCAGTTCGCACTGGATCCGGTACTTGAGGAGCATCCGGAATATATCGAGAAGCTGAATGCAGGAGAAATGTCCTATGCAGATATCCCGGAATTCACAGATATGTGTACCTGGTTTAAAGAAGCGGCAGATAAAGGATACTTTGGAAAGAACTTTGCATCTGATACATGGGATTATACAAGTGAGGTTCTCGGAACCGGTGAAGCAGCAATGCTCTTTTGCTGGGATACCTGGTTTGATACAGATTATGACAGTGAATCCTACGATTATGTAGGCGATGATTTTGGAATCATGCCGGTATTTATGGGAACCTGTGATGAAGGAACTTATGAGGGTGGTAACGTAAACCTGATGCTTGTAAATAAAAATGGTGATAATGTAGAGGCTGCCAGTGATTTCGTAAACTTTATGGCAGATCCTGAGAATTATAATCAGGCATTTGATGGTGTTTCTACAGCAGCAGTTTTCAAACAGGAGACAACCAATGTGAATTCTTCTCAGTATGACGGAAATAAAGACAGCGTAGATAAGCTGATTCGTGCATCTTCCGCCCAGCCTAAGATCGTAGGCTTCAACCAGCAGGAAGGTGGTAAAGCACTGCTTCAGCTTATGAATGGAGACATCAGTGTAGAAGAATGTGTGAAGCTGATCGATGACGACAGAGTAGCAACACTTGAATCTTTTGCCCAGTAAATAAACATCCGTTTTAAAGATGGTTTCAGGTTTGGGGGTAAAACTTCAAACCTGAAGCTGTTTAAGGAGGAAATTATGAATCGAAAAAAAATATATCCACTGTACCTGGCACTGATCCCGGCTGTGGTATTTTTTATCTTTTTTATTGTACCATCCACAGTTGGATATTATTATGCATTTACAAACTGGAGTGCGGCCAGAACAACGAATCTGAAATTTGTAGGATTTGACAATATCATGTCTATTCTCAGCAGTACAAAAGTTCCGGTGGCTTTTGTAAATACGCTGATCTATGCAGGGGTAAAAACTGTTACCGTAACACTTCTGGGCTTTGTCTTTGCTTATATCCTCAACCGCGAGATCAAAACCCGTACTGCTCTGAGAACGGTTTATTTTATTCCGTCCATTTTTTCCTGCCTTGTTGTAGGACTTATCTTCAGCGCTGTATTCCAGACTCGTCATGGTACCATCAACAATATCCTGAATCTTATGGGAATTGCAAATATACAGTGGTTAGGACAGAGAGGAACTGCTGTTTTTGCTATTTGTGTAGCTGAGGTATGGAGAAATGTAGGTTATGCGATCATCATCACATTGGCAGGCCTCCAGTCAGTATCTTCGGATTACCTGGAAGCAGGTAAGCTTGACGGGGCATCTGAGTGGCAGCTTTTCCGCCATATCACACTGCCGCTGATCATGCCTACCGTAAATGTAAACATCCTGTTCAGCCTGATCTATGGCCTCAAAATGTTCGACCTGATCTATGTTATGACAGGCGGCGGCCCCGGAAATGCAACGGAGAGCTTTGGTACTTTGATGATGAATGAAATGTCAGCGGGACGTTATGCGCAGTCTGTAGCTGTCAACCTTGTATTTACAGTACTTTTGGTGATCGTTTCAGTTGTTTATCAGAAGTTTTCATCAAGATGGGAGACGGTGTTATAGTATGAATAAGAAAAAAACTAGAATCAATCTGCTGCTGGAGATCATACTCTGGCTTGTGAGTATCGTAACGATTTATCCGATGCTGATGGTGCTTCTCACTTCCTTTAAGAATAAAGGAGAAGCTGCTTATATGAATATCAGTCTGCCCAGTGAGTGGCATCCGGAAAACTATATAGCAGTTCTGGAAAAAGATTTTATGCGCTCACTCGGGAACAGTGTGTTCATTACATTTATATCTGTGGCGCTGATCGTTTCTCTTTCTGCATTTTTAAGCTTTATTATTGTTAGAAGAGATACAAAAGGATGCAGGATCGGATATAAGATCATTACGCTTGGAATTATTGCACCCTTTGCAGCACTTCCTACGATTCAGCTGATGCAGAAAATGGGAATTTACGGATCAAGAATTGGTCTCTGTTTTGTGTATTCTTCTCTGTATATGCCATTTACAACGATGATGTTCAGCGGATTTATCAAAGGAATCCCGAAAGAGTTGGACGAGGCGGCGGTTATGGATGGCGCAGTGGGTGGAAGACTTTTCTGCACAGTGATCCTGCCACTTTTGAAGCCGGTCCTTGCAACAACAGGTGTTTTGAATTTTATGTGGGTATGGAATGAACTTCAGATTCCGATGTACCTTTTGAATTCTTCATCCAAATGGACATTGCCTCTTTCTGTATACAATTTTTACGGACAGTTCAGCAGAAGCTGGAATCTTGTATGTGCCGATGTTGTACTGGTTTCCCTGCCGGTGATCCTAGTATACATTTTTGCGCAGAAGTGGGTGATTGCAGGTATGACAGCCGGTGCAGTAAAGGGCTGATCACATTGAGGTATTCATTCTGTCTCTGATCTTGTAACGGGATTAGGGGAAACAGATGAAGCAAGACAAACAGAGACGGTATTTACAGTACCTGCCATAAGTTCCGGGTTTGAAAAGTTTGAATGCATATTCCAGACTGTACAGGTAAGAAAAAACTGTACAGTCTGGACTTTTTTTGAAATATCCTTGACACGAAAAATCATTCTGGTATAATTAAATCCAGTCAAAAAACAGACTAAGAAATTCGTCTGTCCACCAGAGATGACCGGAAATGATCCGGTCACAGAAGTCTTTTAAGGGCTTGTACTGGTTTCGACGGGGGCTTTGAAGTTAGGGAAGCCATCCGCAGACTCCTGGACTGCGTACCAACCGGGAACTAAATATAAACGCAGACGAAAAGTTAGCGTTAGCAGCCTAAGCTGCTCGTCAGCCCCGTTGCACTCACACATCGGGAATCTGGCGTCGACCATGTGAGAAACCTTGCCGGGTAAGCTTTGCCCCGGTAGATGTATCATGAAGCTACTGAAGCAGTAAGCCTGTCGGTGGGC